>ERZ795051.567-NODE-567-length-54709-cov-9.472738_pt1 | contig 54709 bp, 67 predicted proteins | sample MGYA00375135_ERZ795051 | MGnify/ENA primary metagenome ERZ795051 (study PRJEB30180, sample SAMN05720222) | activated sludge metagenome | isolation source: Anaerobic digester | place: Japan | collected 2015-05-26 ... | reverse complement strand
GTATGGTGTCTCCTCTAGGGAGGCTTATCAATATTTAGAGCTTATGAAAGCCCAGATGGACGATGTGTATAGCCTCTTAGGTATAGAGGCAAAGGAGAAGAAAAATGCCTGATCTAAGGGATTTTATTCGGGATAATACCTCGGATATGGATTCTTTTAGAGCTAAAAAAGAGGTAATAGAAGAAGCTGATAAACAGTTATCCTCTAGTGATGTTAGAAGAAAAGAGGTAGAGATATTTCAGCCTAAGGATGTATTGACGTTTATGAAGTGGGAGGACGTTAATAAGTATTTTGACTCCGTGAAACTCTATTTTTCTCATAGGGAGTATTACTTGCTATTTCACAAATACTTCAAAATATCGGAGTATATAGAGGCTAACACTTATCATATAGAGCCGATAGTGGCGTTGCTGGTAGCCTTAGAGCGAGGGGATTTGAAAATAGAAACGGAGGATAACACTATAACTTTAACAGCTGCTAAGCCTTTTGAGCTGAAGGTTCAAAATGGATAAGAAAGAATTACAAGAGCTAGACAATCAAGCCCAAAGATGGTTGAAGCATAATGAGTCGTTGCTATGCTCAGATAAAGAGCATTATAGCTCCCCGAGGATATCCTCCGAGTATTTAGACTGCTCTATGCCGTTGACGTTTGATACTTTCAATTTTTGTTCGCTCTCGTGTCGCTATTGCTTTGCGGTATTTTTTAAATCCTCTAATCCTATGTTACAAGGCGAGAACCTTAAGCTGAAGGGCGTAGATGTAGATAAGATGGAGAGACTTGTAACAGGTAAAATGCCTAATGATAGACTTTGGAAGTATTTCTTCAGCAAGCGGTATATAATGCAATGGGGTTCGATGGCGGACCCCTTCTGTAATTTTGAGCGTAAGAATAGGGTGGGCGAGAGGTTGATAAAGCTCTTTGGGGACCTAAAATATCCTATACGGTTTTCGTTTAAGGGGGCAGAGATTCAAACTTATCTGCCGTTGTTTGAGAAGTATAAAGAGGCTAAGAACTTTGTGTTTCAATCGTCTATAATCGGGTTGAACCCCGAATATGCGTCAAGGATAGAGCTAGGAGTGCCATCTCCTGAGTTCAGGTTCAAGATGTTAGGCGAGTTAAGCAAGATGGGGTATTTTACTATCTTACGTATGCGTCCCTTTATAATCGGGTTTACCGACAAGGACTTAGACGCTATGCTGGATAGGGTTCTGGAATATGGTATAAAGGGTATATCAATAGAGTTCTTTGCCCTAGACCTAAAATGTAGCAGAGAGGTAAGACGTCAGACCGATTATATCGGGACTGTCTTAGGTTACAATATAGAGGATTACTATAAGAAACTCTCTTCCCATAGAAGGGGATCGTATCTAAGACTTAACCGAGATGTTAAAGAGCGGTGGGTCAGAAAGATATATAAGTTTTGCTATGATAATAATATTGTATTTGGTTGTTCTGACCCTGACTATAAAGAGTTGAATATGTCTGGCTCTTGTTGTGCTTTGCCCGAGGAGTGGGCTCCTAATCCCGAAATATGTAATTACGTTAAGTCTCAACAGACCGATAAGTTTCGTTTGGTTAGGCGTAATTACTGGAGAGGTCTACGGGGTGAGGATATACAAATGCGGTTTCACAATGTTATGCAGGGCGATGATAAATACTCGGACTATTTGCGAGACACTAAATTATTCAGAGACCATATAGTGTATAAAACAGGGTATTTGACTTCAGAGGTTAGCCAGACTACGCCTCAATCTTGTGCTAGGCAATTTTGGAACAATATGAAAAGTCCCAATTGCCCTATGAATTATTTTGATGGGAAGGTTATGCCTGTGGGCCGAGACGAGCATGGGGATTTGATATTTGAGTATCAAGTTAGCCCTTACGAGGAGTATTGGACAAAAGATTTAGGCATAGATTTAGGGAGGTTTTAATGAAAATAGCGTTCGTGGCTTTTCCGTTAGAGTTTGTCGGTGGAACAAAAACTAGGATGTATATACTTAAGCAAGGTATGGAAGAGCTAGGTCATCAGGTGGAGACTTTCTATATTACTACTAATACAACTAGGAAGCCCGAACCAGGCAAGAATGAGTTTGCTATAAATAATATCTTGGGGTTCGAGAAAACAGAGTGGCTCTCCGAGCTATCAGATGTTTTGGGTAAGTTCGACTACATGTTATTTTTTGGCGGTTGTCCGCATTTGTTGAAGAACTATACCAAAGAGAGTTGGAAGAAGATATACGATGTTATAGATACGTCGAGGGTTGTAATCTCTATTACGGACTCTTACATTAGAAAGTATTACCCTTGGCTTATACCCGTAGTTGAGGATAAGAGAATTAAATTGTATCCTTGCCACGATAGAGCTATGGAATCTATTGCGTCTATACATACTATGAGTAAAAGTTTCCCTTTACCTATGAAGTTGAAAGAGGGTATGGGCATACACGAAGAGTGTAAAGAGGATTTGATAGTAGATATATGTAATTTTAAGGGTTGTAAACATAAGCATCTAGTATTCGATTACGGGCAGTTGCAAGCATACAAACTTATAGAGTTTGGGGACACAAATAATCCTGCCTTTTATCAGTTTGAGCAAGCCTTAAAGCTGGTCGGCTCTACGTGGAACGTAGAGATACATGGTTGGCAGGAACAGAGCACTATAGCAGAGACTATGAGAAAAGCTAAGTTCGGGCTTGACTTATCTAAGTTTGGGGATTTTAAAATAAATATGGATATGGCAATTCTTGAGTATGCGGCGTATGGCGTTGTGCCTGTTACAGTATTGCCTATGGGTCCTAATGATGTTTTACAGTATGTAAATCTAACGTCTACGGCAGACCTAGAGAAGATACATAATGCCTCTTGGAGACGACAAGCCTCTGAGCAGAATTTTGAGGCTTTGAAGACTCATTACAATTACCTAGGTGTTTGCGAGAGTTTGGTGGAATATTTTAAAGAGAGCTATCAGTTGGAAGAGACAGGGTTCTGGTAATAATGTTTTGCTAGGTTGTGAGACATTGTTACAGAAGTAAAAAATAAAGGAGGTTGTATTATGGCATTGGTTCCAGGAGTAGCTGATGTGAAGGCTCAGATTCAGGCATTGAAAGAGCAGAAGAATGATCTTGCAAGTCAGATGCGTGCTAAGAGGGATGAGAAAAAAGCTCTGAGTGAGAAGGCAAAGAGTATAACAGCGGAGATAAAAACCTTGAAGTCTTCTCTTAAGGACATCAAGAAGAAGTATCGGGAAGAGCAGAAAGCAGCAAAGAAAGCCGAAAAAGTTAGGGACTAACTTGGTTATTTTCGTTGAACCCCATCACGATGATTTTCTGTTATCCGCTGGTATGTGTCTGCTCACAAAAACAAAGCAGGTAGACCGAGTGATAACAGTATTTTCATCTGATGGGAATAATCGGGGGACTAGGGAGTTGTGCGAGAGTGAATGTATAGATTACAGAGAACTTAACTTTCCAAATATAAATTGGAAGCAACCTTCTGTAAAATTCGATGCAGACATTTTTTACAACTCCCTAGCCTCAGAGATAAGAGGGTGCGATAATATCATGTCAGTCCTAGGGATAGGCAATTATGCCCATTATTTTCTTAGGATAGCTTTGACTAAGATAGCTACAGTTAACCAACGAAATAATTTACTACTATTTAGAGATTTTCCGCACTCGTATGATAAGAGCAAACTTCATGGTATGCCTTTTGAGCTTTACTCTAGAGATTTTAGAAAGGTGTTAGAGGTAGGAACGGAGGGGTTATTTTTGGACAAGATACAATTGTTTAAAAAATATTACTCGCATCAGAAGGCTCTTTTATGGTTTGAAAAGGAGCAGTTTGAAACCTTCGTTCCAGAAGAAATTTACGAGCTAGACACTAAAGAGTCCTTTTGGAAGTAGTCTAATATGATAGATACCGCCAAAGTTATCTCGTTCTCGAAGAAAGACCCAGAGTTGTGTAAAGGTTGCAAGTTCTTAGAAAGAACCTTTGTCCCATTACACTCTTACGGGGAAATAAAACCTAATAAAGTTGTTATTGTTGGAGAGGCTCCTGGTTGGGAGGAGGCTAAGCAACGAATACCTTTTATTGGGAAAAGCGGTCAACTGTTAAGAGAGTGTTTACGAGATGTTGGCTTTACTGATGATGAATTTATAATAACTAATGTAATTAAATGTCACCCCCCAGATAATGCTACTCCAGATGACGATAGTATAGAGAAGTGCGCAAATATATATTTGTTTCGAGAATTAGAGTGTTTGAAACCACTTATGATTATAGCTTTGGGGGCTGTAGCTTGTAAGGGTTTGGGCATATTGGGTCAGATAACCAAGATACGAGGCGAGTTTACTAAATTCTTGGGTATATCGGTCTTGCCTACGTTCCACCCTGCCTATGTTCTTCGTAATGACAACCAAATGTCCACGTTTAAGTCCGACCTTCGTCAAGCTTATAACTTTATCCATAAGAAAATATACTTTACCGAGGAAAGTTGTTTAGTGATAAAGGATTCTAGAGGGCTAGACGAGCTGGAAGAATTTTATAAAACTGCTAAAGCTAACAAGAGCGTATTGGCTGTAGATATAGAAACTAACAATATGCTAGACCCAACATCTGTAGGTAGCTCTTTAGTATGTGTAGGCTTATCTAATGGTAAACGTAATTACTCTGTAATGGTAAACCACCCTTACGTGTTAGACCTTAAATTTCGTCAAAATGCTTTGGCGTTGTTGAAGAGAATATTATCAGATAAAAGCATAGGTAAAGTGGGGCATAATTTTGTATTTGACATTAAATGGCTTGTTAGTCGAGGGATCGAGGTCGAGGGTATATCAGGCGATACAATGGTTATGTCACATTTGATAAACGAAAATAAGCTAAAACATGATTTGGAGACCCTAGTTAGGGAGCACTTCGGAGAATACAGGCATAATTTTAATTTGGAAGATATAGACGAGCTGGGTTTGTATAACTGCGAGGACGTCTACTATACCCATAAGCTCTATGAGCTGTTTTGGAAGAAACTTGCGGACTCCACCAAAAATTTGTTAGAGAATACAATAAGTAATGCTATTCCTGTTCTAGCTCAGATGGAATTAGAGGGTGTTGGTATAGACTTAGAGTATGCGAGAGAGCTTAGTAGGATATGCGATGTTAAGAAACAAGGGTGTATAATCACTCTTAATGCTATGGGGTTTAGGAATATAAATCTAAACTCTAACGACCAGTTGGCTTCTGTTATATTCGATAAGTTGGGTGAGAAGCCTGAGAGATTTACTCCCACGGGTAAGCGGTGTATGGATGATGCCGTTATATCTAAATTTGAGGAACAAGGTAAAGAGTGGGCTAAAGCACTGACAGAGTATAAGCGGTTGACACATTTTCAAAATACTTATATAAATAAATTTTTAGAGTTAGCTTCGGGCGATGGTAGGGTTCGGGGTAAGTTTAAGCTGACTGGGACGGTCACGGGGCGGTTGAGTTCGCGAGAACCTAATCTCCAGAATATACCTGTTGATAAGCAAATACTTAGGATGTTTGTCCCAGAAAATGGTTATAAGTTCTTTTACTTCGACTTCAGTCAGGCAGAACTCAAGGTAGGGTGTTCGATAGCCAATGAGCGAACTATGATAAAAATGTTTAATGAGGGTAAAGATATACATACATTCACAGCTGCTAAGATAATGGGTAAAAGGGAAGCAGATGTCACTAAGGAAGACCGACAAAAAGCGAAGGCAGTCAATTTTGGATTCCTTTACGGGGCTCAAGCTGCTACTTTTCAACATACAGCTAAAAATGATTATGGGTTGGATCTACCTTTATCTACTTGTGAGAAATTTAGGGATGCGTTCTTTAGAACTTTTTCCGATTTTGAGTCTTGGTATGAGAGAACAAGATACGAAATAACTCATAAGGGTTATATAGAGTATCCTACTGGACGATTCAGGCATTTTGGTAGGATTAGCAGGAGCGATAAAAACTTTGGGGAAATATTTAGACAAGCAATAAACTCTCCTGTGCAAGGCTCTAGCTCGGATATAGTTCTTTTGACTATGGGGGAGCTGTATAAAATTATCAAAAAGCGAAATATCCCAGCAAAGTTTCTACTAACAGTTCACGATAGCGTAATGTTAGAGATATGGGACAAAGAGGAGGTGGAAGAAGAGTTGCGTGGTTACTTAGACTTAGTATTGAAGGACATTGTCCCGTCTAAGTGCAAGTGGTTAAAGGTTCCTATGACAGTGGAAGCGAGGTCAGGGTATAGTTGGGACAAAGTCAAATAGAGGAGTAGTTATGAAAGAGAGAATTGATTTAGATGCAGAAGTAAATGTTAGCGTGGACGAGTTTAGATGGAAAGGCTCTTTAAAAAATCTGCTTGGATTGAGTGTGGAGGGCGAGGACTTAAGCAAGTCTATGATAAATCAAGCCTCGTGGACGGCTTGGTTTTGTGTAGTCCTAGGTAAGGCGGATACTTTGCTTAGGCAGAAAGACCACGAGATGGACAGAAAATATTCGGAGTTGTATCTTAAGTATTACAAGGAACTCTCCGAGTCTGGCTCTAAGGCTACTGAGGCTATCATAAAGGCAAGTGTAACTAGTAATCCCGAGTATGTTAGGCTTTATGAGAGTTACTTAGCAATTAAGGAGCAGGTAGCAACTCTTAGCGGTATAGTTAAGGGTTTTGAACATAGGAAGGATATGTTGGTTCAATTATCGGCTCTTAAGAGGAGGGAATTGTTGACTGGGGACTACGAGGATGCTCCTAGTAGTGTAGATTTAGGTAAAGTTAGAAACTCCAACAAATAGGGAGGGTAGTCATGGCTTTGAACTTAGACAAACTTAGGGAGAAATATAATAAGAAATCTAGCACCAATATGATACTCGAGAAATGGTCTCCTAAGGAGGGTGAGAATAAGATACGAATTCTTCCTCATATGTCGGCTTATTTTACAGGTGAAGTGGACGAGTTTGTCTACTCGTATCTTATTCACTATAATGTCGGTAGTGAGGGTAAAACATGTATTTGTCCTAAGACGCAAAACCCTGGAGCAAAGTGTCCGATTTGCGAGGCATCGTCTGCTTTGTATAAATCGGGTAATGATAATGACAAGGAACTTGCCTCCGACCTATATCATAAAAAGCGGTTTCTCTGCAATGTAGTGGATATGAGCGACCCCAGTAAAGGCGTGCAGATTTTTGAGTTTGGGAAGAAAGTCTACGATAAGCTGATGAGGTTTGTAACTTCGGGGCTTTTTGGTGACATTCTAGACCCAGAAAAAGGAAGAGACGTTGTTTTGATTAAAACTGTGCCAGATGGTAAGGCTAATTTGACGGACTACGATTTAATCATTAGCCCCTCTGTGACAAATATCGTTAGTATGTTGCCTCCGACTTATAGGCAAGATATTGACAATTTGGGTAAGTCAATACCTCAGGCTAAGTCTTACGAGGAGTTGAAGGCTATACTAGAGGGCGATGAGATACCTGTTCAACAAACTAATGTGGAAGAGGTAGCTACTGTTTCTGCCCCCACTTCTGCACCTAAGTCGTCAGCTTCTAAAGTTGAATTAGAAGGCAAACGACAGGGGTGTTTCGGTGTAGATTATAGTTCCAAATCAGCTAAGTGCAGAGCTTGTGCCGATTTTGACTCTTGTAAAATTGCGTTTATTCGTTCTATTGAGGAGGGATGAGAGTGAGCGATAATAAAAAGTTCATACACGACTTAGTAGAAGAAGTAGAGGGAGCCTCTCTCGGAGTTGATGAAGTCGTAACTGACTTTCTCGACTCTGGAAACTATGCGTTGAACTACGTTATGTCGGGAGATTTACGTAAAGGTTATCCGATAGGGAGGGTTGTAGAGATATTTGGTGACCCCTCAACGGGTAAATCTTTGTGCATTTACACGGCAATAGCTGAGTTTCAACGTCGAGGGGGGGTAGTTATACTAGATGATACTGAGTATGCGTTTTCGGAGTCTTTCGGAAAAATGCTGGGTATAAATTGCGAAGAGTTAATAATCTTGCACTCTAATACTGTAGAGGAACATTTTGAGACTATCTTTCTTGGCTACACTGTAGATAAGAAAAAGAAAGAGCCTTTGGTTTCAAAACTACTTGAGAGGTTTGGTAAAGGTAAGATTATGGTTTGCCTAGACTCTGTGGCCCAGCTTTCGACTAGACATGAGCAAGAAGTGAAATTGGATAGACCGGATATGGCGAAGGCTAAGCAATTACGGGCGGGTATACGGTTAATTGTTAAGCCTATAAGTGAGCACAACATATTGTATCTTTTAAGTAACCATACTATTGCGGCAATAGGGGATATGTGGAATCCTAAGACTACTCCTGGGGGAAAGGCTATACCCTTCCAAAGTTCCCTTAGGTTGGAGTTGGAAATGGGTAAGAAAAAGCTTGACGATAATGACCAGCCTATTGGGGTAATAACTAGGGTGCGTTGCCAGAAGAATAAGATCTCTATACCATTTAGACATACTGTAGTAGAAATAGATTTTAGGAGAGGTTTGAACAGGTATTCAGGTTTACTTGATACTTTAGTTAATATGGGGGTAGTGGAATTGAAGGGTTCCTGGTATTCCTTTGGCGAGGAGAAATTCCAAAAGGGAGACTTCGACCTCCTAGCGGATAAAATACTGTCTAGTATATACGCTGAACCGAAAGTTGATAAATAAATTAGACTTTTGTCTAAAAAGCGTTATACTTATTACAAGTGTTTAGGTAACACGTCGAGTTCGTTCCCTAGGAGGAAGGAGGCGATAATGGAGTTTAAACTCGTAAATCGTTACCGTAATAAGTTGTTAGCTATTTCCCGCAAATATGGTGTCCCATCCGAAGATGTTTTTCAAGAAGCTAGAACAATAGAGTGGCGACTTGAAAAATATAACCCTCTCTACCGTGTCTCATACTTTCTAACCGCTTGCGACCGCACTACTAAGAAACTCGTTCAATTCGGTTTGACTAGTCTCGAAGAGTTAGAGGAAAACAACAATGTAGTCTTTGTGGATAAAAAGAGCCTAGAGCTTTGGGAGAATATCTACATACGAGACCTAACAAACCTTATGCGAGAAGTGGACGAGGTTCTACAAGAAATTTTTGTAGCTAAGATAGTGCACCAAGTTAGTTGGGATAATTTACGAAAGGAAGTCTTCCCGGAGATACCTCATAATCAATTTTGGGAATTAGTCCTGCAAATAAAGACTTTAGTTCTGGAGTATTTAGACGGGGAGGGGTTCGGCTTGGATTCAAAGAGATTCGGATTGAGTGGTGTTTTTGCTTTAGTAGATTAGGGGGGATATGGATTCGAGGAAATTTATAGGCATAGACCCAGGCAAGAGAGGCTCGGTATCTATTCTCTACGGAGATAAGTTAGAGGTTATACCTGTGCCTTTTCTTAATGACGATTACGATATGGTGGGCATGCACAAAATATTGCTAGACCATAGAGAGAATTCTTTTGCTATTATAGAGAGGGCTCAACCCATGCCTGGTCAGGGAACTGTGAGCATGTTCTCTTTTGGGCGAGGCTACGGTATGTGGCTTATGTCTCTGTCTATATCTGGAATACCTTTTCAGATAGTGCATTCGAGTGTTTGGACTAAGAAGATGTTACTAGGGGCATCGGGCGAGGGTAAAGAGAGGGCTATATCAGTAGCTCAGCATTTATTCCCGCAATGGCGACCAGAGAATAAGAAAGAGTTGGAGTATTGCGATAGTATTCTTTTAGCCGAATACGGCAGAAGATTATTTTCAGAAGGCGGTAAATGAAGATAGCTCTTTGGTCTGATTTGCATTTGCATTCTTGGAGGTCTTTTGGGGTAGACCCTGTTACTTTAGTGTCTAAAAGACTACAAGACCAGATTCGGGTTACGGATCAGATATATAAAATTATTAAGGGTAGGAAGGTAGAATTAGCTATAGATGGGGGAGATGGGCTTCATTTACGAGGACTTATACCTACGGAGGCTTTGAATGTAGCCAATAAGTTCTACAAAAAGGTGCGGGATTGTTGCATAGAACTTCTGATTTTGCGGGGTAATCATTGTAATATGAGTGATACGGTATACTCTAAGTTACACGACTCCCTCCAGTTTACAGAGTTTGATCCAGAGAAGGAATACACTAAAGAGTATATTTGCAACGAGGTTAGTGTAAAATGTATTGATTATCATTCCAGTATATTAGAGGAGGATATTAGGGGGTATGATGTAGTTGTTCTCCATAAGCAACCTACTATGGTAACACATTATGGGCATAAATTGGAGGGGGTTGATTGGAAAAAACTAGCCTCTCAAAACAAGTTTGTATTTTTCGGTCATTACCATATACCAACCAAGTTATCAGATAATTGCTATATCTTGGGTTCTCCAATGGAATTGGAGTTTGGGGATAATACAGATAGAGGTATGTATATCCTAGACACGAGTTCTGGTGTGGTAGAATTTATAAAATTGGATTACCCTAAGTTTTTGACTGTAAAAGAGCCTAGCGAGGTTGTTGATAGTAAAAATTACTATCGGGTTTTAAATGCTAAAGAAAGGATATTGAGGGACAATGTAGTATTAGTTTCTGTGCCGGAGTTCTTCGAGGAGAGATTGCACTCTTCAGACTTTAGGGGTATAATTTCGGAATGGATGCGGTTAAATAATAAATCTGAGGAGAGTTTTAAGGTAGTAGAGGATATAGTAAATAAGCGATTGGACATATATCACACAGTTTATAAGGGTCAGTTGCGTAGAGTTTTTATACAAGATTTTATCTCCTTTAAGGAAGAGGAGTTTACCATTAAGGATGGATTTACTATAATAGTTGGCGATAACGGTATTGGGGGTAGTAATGGTAGTGGCAAGAGCACCTTATTTGAAGCTATACTTTGGTGTCTGTTTAACACAACGTCTAAGGGATTGACGGGTAACGATGTTGTGAGACGAGGTTCTGAAAACTGCAAAGTTAGTTTAGAATTTATTTACGGGGATGAGATTACTATAATTAGTCGTAGTAGAAAAGAGGGGCTAGCTATATCTGTAGGGGGTAAAGAATTGTGCGTTGGTTTTAAGGAAAACCAAAAACAACAGATTTTAGAGAAAGATATTCTGGGGTTCGATCAAACTATGTTCTTGACTTCTTGCTATTTTAGCCAAGAAAATTGCACTATGTTTATGGAGTTGTCCGATTTTACGACAACTAATATGATAACCCATCTTCTTGGTTTTGAGGTTTATGATGATATTTTACAGGAGATAAAGGGTAAATACGATAGTATTATCGGGGAAATAGGTTTAATAGACACTAAAGCGGATAAGATTAAGTATGATATAGATAAGTGTCAAATTAGGATTGAGAGTTCCAAGAAAAATGTATTAGCTTTGACTGATAGACAAGAGTCTTACATAGAAGAAGTTAAGGGACTAACTAAGAGTATAGAGATGGTTAACAGCGACAGAGCTGAAATAGCTAAAGAGTTGGATGCGGAGATACCGATAGACGAAAGCATAAATAAACGTGTAAATGAGTTAACGGATAAGATTGCGGTTAAATCCAAAGAGCTTTCTATAGAACGATTACGGGTAAAAGATTGTAATGATAGAATTTTGCTTTTGTCAGATAAGGTTAACGAGGTAGTATCATTGCTGAAGAGAAGCAGACGAGACACTGAGAGGTTACTAAAGGAAATAGAGGAATTAGAGAATTTAACGTTTGGGGAGAGATGTAATAAGTGTGGGGCTGAGATTACAGAAAGTAATGTAGTTTTATTTATTCAGGATAAACGAGACAAATTAAGTTCGTTGAATAGAGCTACAGAGGAATTAGCTTTTATCGAGAAAGAACGTATTACTGCCTTGACTGAAGCTAAAAATGTTAATACATCTTGCGATGAGTGTATTAAATTACTGGAGAAGGAAATAGAATCTTACAGGAATGAATTGAATGAGGCTCTTAGTAATAGAGAGCATGAACAAAAACGAAAGGCAGATTTGATCGTAAAATATGAGTTGTTGGGTAGTAAGATAGAATCTTACAAAGACCAAGTTGCTAAAACCAAATTACGAGTTTTGGATTTAGATAGAGATATACAAGTAGAAACCCTCGAAATAGCTAAATTAAATGAGTTGATAAAAAAATTTGATAGTGAAATAGATACACTATCTACGGAAAGATTAAGAAAAACTTCTTTACTAGGGGAGTTGGCTTTTTGGTCAGACTCCTTCTCCTATAAGGGTATTAGAGCCTTATTGTTAGATAAGTTTTGTAATGAATTTAACTCTTTGGTAAATAGCTTCTTGTCCGTGATTAGTAGCGGGAGGATGAGTGTTGTATTTAGTCCTACTAAAGTATTGAAGTCCGGAGAGGAAAGAAATAAATTGGGTATAGATATTAAGTTGGGTAGTGAGAGGGTTAAGTATAAGAGTTTATCAGGTGGGGAGAAGAGAAGAGTGGACGTGGCAGTTTGTTTAGCCTTGAATTCTTGGGTGTCTGTAAGAAATAATATACCTAAAGGGTTGTTAGGGTTTATTGCTTTTGATGAACTTTTTTCGTTTATAGATAGATTAGGGGAGGAGGAAATAGGGGTTTTGTTTAGTGCTCAAGGAAAAAATAAAGCTTTGTTCGTTATATCTCATACATCAGAACTCTCATCTTATGCCGATAATCAATGGTTAGTTGAGAAGAAAAACGGTATTTCTAATCTTATAACAATAACGAGGTAATTCAATATGTTCAGTAGACGACGGATAAAGCGTAGAACAGAGAGAGTAGTTGACGAGCATCTTGAGACTATTAGGGAAACGAAGAAGCTTATGCGACAAGGACGATTGAAGAAAATAAAGTATAAGTGTAATCTTTGTGGAAGAGAGACTTACGTCAATACTCATTATCCAGATAGCTATCCTAAAGAACAAAGAGAGTTGATGATATGTATTTTTTGCCGAGAAGCTAAAAGGAGAACTGTCAACGAGGAGTGAAGAGAGGAGAAGAAATGAAGAGTAAGAAACAAAAAAGGATTGAAGCAGAAGAAAGACAAAAGAAATACGATGAACTTTCATTTGATGAAAAACTTAAAAAAGCTGGCAAGAAGCAAAAGGCAAAATTGTTGTTGAAGAGAAATAAAATAATTGAAATTGAGGCTGAGGGAATTGGGGGAATTCATGTTTGATGTTGTGAAAAGATGTTCAAATTGTAAATTCGAAGAAAATGGCATTTGTGCTAATTGTTTTGGGGTTGAGGGATATACGGAGATAACTGAATCTTTTTCCTGTGAAAATTGGGTTGGGAAAAGTTTATTAGAATTTTGTCCGTATTATTCTTATGGATTTATTGATTTTAATGTGGAGCCAATTGGAAATACTATCTTTATATGGCCAAAGCCAGTGGATGAAAGAATTGGAAAAATATACATACCTGACATTGCTAGAGATTCTGTGAGACATAATATAGGCATAGTTTTGGCTTGCGGTAAAGGCAGGTGCAGAGATTTTAATTCTGCAGATCTCAAGCCAGGAGATATGGTTATCTACGATAATGATGTGCCTTGGAAAGTTAGACATAGGGATCGCAATGGGGTTGAGCAAGAGTTGGTAATTGTAAATGATCGTGATGTAAAGTGTCTAATTACTAAAGATAATGATGTATTTCCTGTTAGTGATTTTGTTTTATATGAGCAGATTGAAGAAGAGAAGAATCGGTTAGGGATTTTTCTCCCAACAGCACTTGTTCGTTTTGTGAGAGTAATTGCTGTTGGTAAAGGTGTTGTTTATGTTAAACAAGGGGACAAAGCAATTGTTGAGTTGAAATATGCAGTGCCCATACTTAATGGAGAGAAAAAGAAAATATATGTTATCAGAGAAAACTGGATTCAAGCTGTTGTGGAGGAATAATATAATAATATGACGTTTAGTGTAGAAAAATATAGACAAGAAGAGAAAGTTAGAATAGAACTCGTAAAACAACGAGGCGATATAATTAGGGTTTCCGAGAATCTGAATTTGCCTCTTGATTATGTTGAAAAGATAAATAAGAAACTTTGTGGGTTGAGGAAAAGAAATGTATCCGTATTTGCCCAAAATAAGCTTATGGAATATCTTCTTTCTGGTAGTGAGTCAAGGATAAGACAGTTGATGGATATGCTCCATTACCTTGATTCTTTTCCTGATGGGGAAGTATCTTCTTGTCATAGGGCAATGGTCATTAAAGATTTTTCTCTCCCGCAAGATGACCCTAATAGGATTCGGTGCCAAAGCTGTGGCAACCCCTGCCAGGTTAGAACTATGTCGGTAAGTGAGAGAATGACTCTAAAGCAGGAACTAATAGAGAAACTTAGGGTTGAAGATGAACATGTAGTAAATTATGCCGAGAAATTAGGGTTTACTGAGAAAAAGGATGAGCCAGTTGTTAAGATAGATATGAAGCAACAGAATCTGATAGTAGATGGGTCTAGAATATCTGGTGAATTAAAAGTGGTTTTGTCGAAAGATGGTCCTCTAACAGGAATGGACAGAGAGCAGATAAGAAAAGCTGTTGAGCGAAAGTTAATCGAAGCTCAAACGGGTGAGAATACTAATGGAACAACAACAGAGGAAAATTCCAAGGAATAAAGAATTAAAATCTTACTTGGATTATTTAATAGATCAGGACTACAAAGAACGTCCTGTTGATATTGAGACATTTCTTTCTGACGATTATTACCTTGGAAAAACAACTAATAACGGCAAATCAATCTATCCGTATTGGATGGATGCACTCAAAAAGATATTTGAAGATGATTCAAAGATTCTAATAGTTCTTACAGGAGCCATCGGGATTGGAAAAAGTCGAGCAGGTATTTATGCGATGGCGTATTGTTTGTATAGATTGATGTGTCTTCGCATGCCTTGGGAGTTTTTTAACCTTGCTGCTGGTGGAAAGATGGGGGTGGTATTTTTCAATCTTACACAAAGTCTTGGGGAATCTAAAGGGTTTTCTGTTCTTCAAGCTCATCTCATAGAATCCCCTTGGTTTTTGCAGAGGAAAAATGCTCTGGTTAGGGGCTTAAAAGAGCAGTATGTGGACTTACCATTGTTTAAGTATGTGCTTGCTTCCCCCCTCTCGCATGGTTTTGCTACAATAGGTCAAGATGTAATAGTGGGGATAATGGATGAATTAGATTCTCCTACTGAATCTGCTAAGCAAAAGATCAAAGTTCTGCAGGCTTACGAGCAAACTGTTATAAGATTTAAATCACGGTTTGTAATCAATGGTAGTAGTTTGGGTAGATTGTTTTTGGTTTCGTCAAAACAAGACGAGCTATCGTTTATAGAATCCTTTGTCGCAAAAATGAAAAAGACAAATGAAGTTCTGGTGTTTGATGCTCCTATTTGGGAAGTAAAACCAAGACATTTATTTTCAGGGATTACTTTCCCTGTAGCAATAGGGGACGCTTATAGAGCTTCTAAGATAATAACTCATGATGAAATCGAGGCTTATGCTAAAGACGGGTTTAAAGTAATTAAGGTTCCAGTGGAATTTAGAGGAGATTTTGAGAGAGATTTAACAGTATCGCTGAGGGATATTGCTGGGGAGACTGTAGGAGGCTCTCGAAAACATAAATTATTTGCTTCTGAGCAATTTATAACAGATTGTTTTGACACTTCGAAACAAAGACCTGAAAGAGTCCAGACTATAACAGCTGGTCTGAAAGATGATATAAGATGGATAATGTTGTTGGATGTATTGAAGATAAGGGTTGATAGAGCCGTTCCGAGATATATTCATATGGATATAGGGGTTACAAACGATTGTATGGGTTTAGCGATGTCTTGTGTTAGTGACTGGCGGGAGATGGAAGTTAAACAAACTGATGGAACTTACAAAAGAGAAAAGCTACCCATAATAGAAACGGATTTTGTTCTTAGAATTCAGGCTAGGGAGGGGGACAGGATACCAATTCACAAAATGAGAGAGTTGGTGTTTGATCTGAAGTCACTGGGTTTTAACATACAGAAATTTACGGCTGACTTGAGGATGGCTTCAGAGGACACATTGCAGTTATTTAATCATGCTGGGATAGTTGCTGAGTATTTTTCTGTTGATAAGACTATAACACCCTATATAGATTTTAGAAATCTTGTTTACGAGAAAAGATGGGTATGCCATCCACATCCTTTTTTGTTGTTTGAGTTGAAAAATCTTGAGTTGTCTCATGATAAGCAAAAGATAGATCATCCTATTGAAGTAACTGAGATTGAGTATCTTGAGGATGGGGATGCTAAGCAAGTTGTAATGGTAGGGTCAAAAGATATTGCAGATGCTTGTTGTGGCAGTGTGGTTAATTGTTTGTATGATGTTAAGCCACCACATACAACAAAAGAAATCCAAGAAGTATTTAGCAATATTCAAAAGATGTTCGAAGGACAATCATCAGATATTATAAAGTTTGTCGATAAGAGGGGTAAGGAGATATTGGGAACAAAGGAGTCTGTTAAAATGGATGTCAATAATCTAAAGGATTTTTTTGACGAAATTCGGTGAGTTATGTCTAGTTTACCTACCTTGACTCAGGATGAGTCCAAAAATATTGTAATGCAGTATAAGCATAACAACGATGAAGAGTCTGTTAAAATCTTGGTAGCTCAATATGATAAATTGATTGTAGGTTATCTATATAAGTATAGAAAGAGATACAAACATATTGTTGACGAGCAAATGCAAGATCTGTATCATCTTGCTATTTCTGCTATGTTGCAAAGCTTTAGGGTATTCCCTGATGATATGGAGTCGAGATGGCTTCCTGGGTGGATATTAGCTTATGTTAAAGCAGCATTGAGGAAAGAGTATTCATACAAAATTTTTGAACATAAATTACGTGTTCCTCTTTTAACTGTGGAATCAACATGTTCTTACATTGACACTAATATTGACGAGTGTTGTGCAAAGATAGATTTGCAAAGTATCTTCGATAAGAATATTTTAACTGAGTTCGAGATGGATCTCATTCATAGAAAGTTTTTGAAACAGCAGAAATTACGAGAAATTGCGGAAGATATAGGAGTAAATGTAATGCGGGCTAATTATTTGATCTCGTGTGCTCTTCTAAAGATTCGTAAAACTTTGGGGAATAAGCTTTAAGGGGGATATTTTGGGTAAAGGTAGTAGGAGACCAAGAGGTAGAAACAGAGTAGGGCGATGTTTACTACATAAGAAATGGCTTACTACTGTATATATGTGTGGGAAAGACTATAATTGTTCTAATTGTATTCATTTTCGCCCTTGGAGGGCAATATCAAAAGAAGCTAAGAGAAGATGAATGATACTTTAAATTTAATTATTGTTATATGTTTGATTGCTATTTTATGGTTGGTTTGTTTAGTATGTATTTTTCAAGAGGATTTTGGGATTTTTCTGAAAATGTTCTTCGAGTTTATTAAGACCGATGTTTTGTCTCCACAATATGATTGGAGGTAAAATGAGGGATATAATTCTAAGCCAAGAAGAACGAGATAGAATGAACAAGGCATATAATAGAATGATTAAAAAGGGTAAAATTATTGTAATGAGAGATCCATCGAAGATGTGGCCCAAAATGCGGAAGAATTACAAAGCGTCTAATACTGAGAGGAGAAGTAATGTCTAAGAAAATAGCATTGATTACAGGGGTTACTGGTCAGGATGGTAGCTATCTTTCAGAACTGTTGTTGTCAAAAGGATATGAGGTTCACGGTATAGTTCGAAGGGCATCTTCGATTAACACGAAAAGAATTGATCATATCTTTGATCCAGAGAGCCGTCAATACATACATTATGGAGACCTCTCTCAAGGAATTGATACTCTAATCAATGATATTAAGCCTGATGAAATCTATAATACTGCGGCACAATCTCATGTAAAGGTATCTTTTGATGTTCCAGTATATACAGGAGATGTTAACGCTTTGGGTGTTACGAGGATATTAGAAGCTATAAGAAGATTGAAGATGACTGATAAGATAAAGTTTCTTCAGTGTAGTTCGAGTGAAATGTTTGGGACTACATTACCCCCACAGAACGAACATAGTTTGTTTCAACCCGTTAGTCCTTACGGAGTAGCTAAGTTGTATGGGTATTGGATTACGAAATCATATCGAAAAGCTTACAATATGTTTGCTTGTAACAGTATATGTTTTAACCATGAAAGTCCGAGAAGGGGAGAGACATTTGTAACAAGGAAGATTACTAAGGCAGCATGTAGGATTAAGTTGGGACTGCAGAAGAAATTGCAATTGGGGAATCTCGATGCTATGAGAGATTGGGGGCATTCGAAGGATTATGTAAGAGCTATGTGGATGATAATGCAACATGATGTGCCTGATGATTATGTTATCTCAACTTGTGAGACTCATACAGTTAAGGAATTCGTGTCGAAGGTCTTTGCATATCTAGGAATGAATTGGGAAGACTATGTTGAGGTAATAGATGACCTAAAACGACCCAATGAAGTTCCCGCTCTTCTTGGGGATTCTACGAAGATACGAACTCGTCTTAGATGGAAGAATGAAGTCAGTTTTGATGATTTAGTTAAGGAAATGGTTGATAGTGACATGGAGATTGAACGGAGGAATCTAAAGTGAAATTGATAGAAAAACATTCTGATGAACGAGGTAAAATTTTTCTTCTTGCGGATGATTTAGGTAATCTCTCAGAAATTACTATCTTCTTAACAAACAGGGGATATGCTCGTGGAGGATGTATCCACAAAGATTCAGACGAGCATACTTGCGTTATTAAGGGGGCTGTTCTGTATAATTTGGGGAATGATCCTCTAAAGGATGAGCCAAAGGTGTTGATTGAGGGTCAATCTATGAAAATTCCTAAAAACACTCCACATTACTTCTTTGCTCTTGAGGATTCGATAGTATTGGAGTGGGGTCCAAAACCATCAGAGAAGAAGGAGAAACATGAGGAGACAAGAAGAATAGTTGAGTTTCTCAATGCAATGAGGAAAAAATGAACATCCCACAATACGAACCAAAAATAGATTACAGTGATTTACGGAAGAGAATGAATGATTATCTTACTTTTGAGAATAGTCCATATCTTACCGAACATAAGTTGACGAGACAATTTGAGAAGACTTTAGCAGAGTTTCTTGGGACGAAACATGCTATCTGTGTTAATAATGGAACGATATCACTAAGTTTAGCTTTGTTAGCTAATGGCGTCCAACCAGGAGATAGAGTTCTTGTTCCGTCAATTTCGATGATAGCTACAGCAAATGCCGTTAGGTTAATTGGAGCAGTTCCTGTATTTACTGATGTGGATAGCGAAACTGGACTTATGACAGAGTTGGCACTAAAGAATGCTATAGACGAATATTGTTTGGTATATCCACCTGTTGCAGTTATTTATGTTAGCCTCAATGGGAGATCAAGAGGTTTTGAAAGTATCAAAACTTTTTGTAATCAAAGAAAGATTGCACTTATTAGTGACGATGCCCAATCATTTGGTTCAAAGTATGAAAATGGTAATTATATGGGGAATTGGGAAGGGATTAGTAGTTTCTCTTTGAGTATGCCAAAGATAATAACAACAGGTCAAGGCGGATTTTTGACTACAAACAATGATAATGTGGCAGAGTTGTTGAATCAATTGAAGAACTTTGGTCGAACAGAGACTGGGGGGTTGGATTATTTTGAGAGGTTTGGAATAAACTCAAAGTTCACTGACCTGCAAGCTATAGTAGGTCTATCGCAGATGCTGGATATAGATTGGAGGACACAGAATAAGAAGCTTATTCAGAGGTATTATAAAGATATACTTGGCAATATGATTGGGGATTTTAGGGAATATGAGACTCCTTGGTTTGTTGAGTTGAAATGTGACGGAATGCGGGAAGAGATTTCTCGAAGATTGAGGGCAAATGGTATTGGAACGAGGGATGCATATAAACCTATGTATAAATATTTCGAATATATCACTCGCAGAGATTATGAAGGTATATTCTACTATTCTAATGCAGAGAGATGGTCAGAGGACACATTATGGCTTCCATCTTCATTGAATTTGTCCTACAGTCAAATTAAGTATATTTGCGACTTGATTACATCTCAGTAATATGAAATTAGCCGTAGTTATTCCTACATATAAACGATTACATAAGTTACAGAGATGCGTGAATTCTTTGAGGAATCAAACTTATACGGATTTTACTACTTTTATTATTTTTGATAATAATGATGTAGAGACATATAACAAAGCTGATTTTGGGGGGAATATAAAGACTTATTTAGTGAGGGAACATCTCTACGTGGCAGGATGTTGGAATTGGTTTACCAAGAATTGTTGGGAAGACACAATGGACGGAATGGTTTGGTTGTGCGATGATATAGAATTATATTCAGATTGTTTGGAGCAAGCTGTTTCTTGCTATAATAAGACGTATAAAGATTTTAGCGGTGTGGTAGGATTAACTCAAGAATGTCCTGGTCATCCCGAGTATACTTGGAAGCCTTATGGACAATGTATATTGGGGAAAGATTTCATAAATTTATACCCTGAGCGACAGGTTTGTTGTCCTGATTATAAATTTCTCTATCAGGACGAAGAAATGTATAAATTTGCTAACTATCTCAATTCGTTTGTGCTATGCGAAAACGCTAAGTTAAAGCATTACCACCCTTCGTTTATGAAAGAAGAAGTAGATGAAACTCATATTATTGGTCGAGTAGAAGACGTTAAAGCTCGTGATACAAAGGTCTATCTTGAGAGGAAGAGACGAGGACTTGTTTGGGGCAAGACATACGAACTTATAACAAAGGGGTCTGTATGAATCCAACAACTTTACCCCCATGGGAACAGGGTGTTCGGCAAGGCGGCAATATGGATAAATTGGCAATGTATGAGAACTTGCTGACATTTAAACGGATAATGGACAAGAATGGTATTCCTTTTGTCTTTATTTTCGGTGGGTTGTTGGGACTTATCCGTGGGGGTGATTTAATAGATTACGATACTGACGTTGATTTTGCTTGTTTTGGGGAATACCATACAAAGATGGCTCCGGTAGTTAAGGAGATGCGGGAAAATGGATTCAATGTATTGGACAGGGATATTTGCCCATTACATGATCATTTTATGATACGAAATGGCGAAAAGATTGAACTTTGGTGGTTTGACCGTATAGGCGATAAAAGAATTTATGATTACAAAGTTCAGTATGACAGAAGGTTTTTCGATGTTTTAGAGGAAGTGACTTTCTTAGGGGTAAAGTGGAAAGTGCCCTTTAACCCTAAAAAGTTTCTAGAAATCACTTATGGTCCTACATGGGTTACTCCAAACCCAAATGGGTCTTATATACTCGGAAGGGATGCAAAATGAAATTTACAGTTGTTATTCCATATTGTTATGGTGGAGATGAGTTAAGGATTACTGCAGTTAAGAATTTATTGGATTCCATAGACGCACAATATCATAGAGATTTTGAGGTGATTGTTGTCGAGCAACTTGTAAAGGTTAAGGAGAGGTCTTTCCCCTTCGTGTCGAGGGTAAAAGAGGTGATTGTTATTAAAGACCCTTGGGATAGATGGTTCAACAAGAGTTGGTGTATCAATGTAGGAGTGAAGTCTGTTACAACTGATAATGTGCTGATTATTGATGCTGATAGCTTATTCGGAAGAGAATATTTTAGTCTTGTTCTTGACTTTGCTAAGAAACACGAGTTCTTTCATGGGTATAGTTGGATAGTTTTGCTTCCAGGGAGAGACAACCCACTTGTAAGAATAAGACCACACTCAGATAGAGAGATATATACTCCAGATAAGATGTATGGGATATATGCAACTGGGGGGACTTGGTTTACTTCGACAAAGTTTTATTGGGAGACGTTAGGGGGTATGAATGAATCATATTTTGGGTATGGTGGTGAAGATGGGGATATGTGGAGTAGAGTAAATTATGTGTTCAAAGGACAGATACCTGAACTAGATTATCCAATAGTTCATCAATATCATCATTGGCATCCTGCTGATGGGGCTAATCCACTGGATTTGGAAAAGATGAGAGCTATATCAGCAGTTACGGCAGAGAATCCAGAGCTTATTATACAAAGATTGAAGGAAGTTCAATTGGGAGACCGAGCTTGTCCCACATTGATTAAAATGTTGTGAGAAAGGGTTGAGTGCAATGAATAGGGATATACGAATGGTTATATGCCAGACGGAGTGGCCATTAGATAAGACTTTAAGACATTATCGTAAGATGACTCCCAAGCGTTCTGGTAGGTGGCAGAGGCTTGTTGGAGTAGATAGAATTGAGGAGGCAGATCTTGCAGTTATAATAGATTATACTATCTTTGAGCTTCCGAAACATATAAAGAAAGTCTATATGGGGGCACACCCCTACGGTCATACTGTAGGATATAGATGTTTTGATGAATATAAGGGTGACCCTAATACTTTAGGTATTCACGATTTACGAGATGATGCAGGTTTTGGGGAGTGGTGGTTAGAAGAGGATTACGATACTTTATCTGCATTAGAGCCTCCGAAGAAAACGAAAAAATTGATTTCAATTATTAGTGAGAAGACAGCCTCCGAGGGTCATATTGCTAGAAGGAGGTATATGGAGAAGTTTTGTAAGCAATACCCGAATGATATAGAGATTTGGGGTAGGATACAGCCTTTTCCAGAAGAGCCTAACATAAAAAGATGTTACAAAGGAATTCTGGGTTATACAAGACAAGACCCAAACTTTGCCGAATATCATTATATGGGCAAGACGCAGATACTGAAAGACACAAGATATATTTTGGAGCATGACGATAATTTTGGGTGTGTTCATTATTTTAGTGAGAGGTTTTTTGACGATTTACTTCTATGGTGTTTTCCTATCTATCACGGCGGTGGACAGATAGATAGATATTTACCCAAGAATTCCTTCCGAACGTTCGATTACAATACAGACCCAAAAGAGATAATTGAGATGGCTAATAGTGATTTTAGGGAGAAGCATATAGAGGATATGAGAGAGGCAAGACACTTGTTGTTAAATAAATACCAGATGTGGGCTAGGGTATGGGAAGATGTAAAGGGTAAGATGTAATGACAAAACTCCATCTTTGTTCGGGTGACATCTATATGCCAGGATATATAAATTGTGATATTAGGGGGACAATTTATACTTCTGACATGGGCGAGATGCCTAAAATAAGTTTGGATAATTATTATTCTGGTCGGGAGATAGGAAAGAGGGGTAATATTATAGTAGATAAGTTGATGGATATAACGAAGCCTTGGGATTTTGAATCAGGTTCTGTGGAAGAAATAGTTATGATTTCTGCAATAGAGCATTTCCCCCCCAATACAGCGAAGTTTATAGTATCAGAGATTAAACGAGTTTTAAAGTCAGGTGGAGTATTGAGGGTAGATTTCCCCGACATTCCGAAAACAATTAAACAATATTACGAATACGATCCAGAATATTGTATGAGACTTATCTATTGTAATCATAATGATGAATACTCCCAGCATAACTGGGGGTATAGCATTATATCTTTTGTGGATTTGTTGGGCGATGGATGGGAAAAGATAAGCATTAAGGATATTGTAAAACACAACTATCCGATGATAGGGGTTGAAGCTGTGAAAGAATAAATTGGAGGTGTGCGATGGATAAAGAAAAATTGCTATCAGAGATTCTAACTGCTCTCTATACTTTAGCTTCGAGGGTATACTGGCAGAGTAATGAATCTTGTGGAGACTCTTTTGAGGAAGCATGTATTGATAATTGTAAACATTGGAGGCAATGCGAGCTAGAGTCTAAAATTAAAGATATGTTGGAGAAATATGCAAAATAAACTGTCGCTTATTATAGCTTATACTCATAACGACAAAGACGAGAATAGGCTTATAGGGCTTACGGCTTTGATGGATTCGATAGGGTCTCAAACATATCGAAATTTCGAGACCATTGTTGTCGAAGACCTGCAAGGTAAAGAGAGTGGTTTGTTCCCGTTTAAGAACAAAGTTGACAAGGTAATAACTATAACAGATCCAGAGAAGAGGAAGTTTAACAAGAGTTGGGTAATGAATGTAGGAGCAAGGTATGCATCTACCGACAATCTTATACTCATAGATGCGGAGATTAAGTTTGGCAAGGACTTTCTGCAAAAGGTTGTAGATTTTATGCCTGGAAAACCCGTGTTCAACTGCTGGTCTGAATATGTTTGTATGCCAGGGAGAGACAACCCTAATGAGAGAAGACATTATTTTCCGAGAACAATACGGGCAATGATAGGTGCTTGGTTTTGCAATAAACATTTCTATTTCAAAACTTTAGGGGGGTATACGGAGAACTATTTTGGGTATGGTGCAGAAGACAATGCAGTGTTTCATCGAATTAAGTATTTGCATGAGCCTAATGATGATATAAGAAATAGAGCAGATTTTTGGAAATTGTCTGAATGTAATATACCCATAATGCCATATACGATATACCATATTTATCATCATTGGCACCCTGCTGATGGTCCTGACCCTATATTGCCGAACGATAATCATGCTACATTAGCTTATGAACATGCTCATCCTTGGGAAGTTATACAGAAACTTAGAGTAGCTGATATAGGGAATCCAAAGCACCCAACGCTAATAGATATTCAAATTACTAGAGTTTGAGGAGCAATAAATGAATAAAAATTTTTAATTGTGGAAAAGAACTTGTTCTTAAAAAATCTAAAAGATGCAAATCTTGTCACTGTAGACATAACAATAATAGACAAGGTGTTCTTGAAAAGATACGAAAGAAAGCTCAAGGTAGACTTCATAGTGAAGAGACAATAATAAAAATGCGAGAAAACAATGCCGGAGATGGGTTGTCATAAGAAGTATGAGAGAAAACCAAGTATTCTATTTGATATTTTGGAGGAAAATAAATATGAAAGCAGCAATAGTATGTAGTGGATATGATAAGTATTCTGTGTTGTGGCCTTATTTAAAGCATGGTTACGATAAGTATTGGGCAGATTGCTTATGGCCTAAAATCTTGCTGACAAGTGAACTTGAAGCTCCTGAAGGATTTGTTACGGTCAAGACACATGTTCCCAAAGATTGGGCAACTCATATAATTAAGGGCTTGAGTGTAATAGATGAAGATATTATTCTTTTTTGTATGGATGACTTTTGGATTTCTGGTCCAGTTCAGACAAAAACATTATCAAAGTTTATTGATTATTTTTCTGTATTAGATATAGATCATATTAGATTACTTCCTCCCGCTTATCAATATATAGACAAGATACGAGGTGGTGGAAAAGTAACTCCAGAGCGAGAGTGTAAGTATGTTACGACATTTGATGAAAAGTTGTGGGTATTTCAAGATGATGCAGAATATAGAGCTTCAGCAACTATTGGGTTGTGGAGGAAGGATATTTTCCTGGGCTATCTTAAAGACGGAATGACACCTTGGATATTTGAGCAAGAGGCTGGAATAGCAAGTAGAGGTAATGATAGATATTTGTGTTGTGTAGACCCTTTTGTATTCCCTACACCTTGGTATTGTAACCCTTATCCCAACGGTAAGAATAGTGTTGTATCGAGAGGAAAATGGGATATTCCTGCTTACGAATATGCTGCTTATGAGGGATTAAATATAGATTTTACAGTAAATCCGGATGGAACTGATGGAACCGATAATTTCAAAAAATATAAGGCTTCGTTATCCAGAACTTTTTAGCGTAGATGAGGGGGCTATAATAGACGATTTCTGTTATATCTCTACAAAGCTTATAGTGGGGAAATACAGTCATATAGCTTCTGGATGCTCTATTGCGGGTGGTAAGAATTATCTGTGTAAGATAGGAGATTTTTGTAGTTTGTCATCAGGAGTAAAAGTCTGGTGTAGTTCAAGTGACTTCGTAAATGATTTGGTTATTCTTAATATGGGTATAGACACTGGAGCGAGGTTTTGCTCTGGAGATGTTATATTTGAGAACTATACTGGGGTTGGGACTAATAGTGTCATAATGCCTAACAATACTATTCCAGAGGGAACTGTCATTGGAGGAATGAGTTGGGTAAAGGCAGGGTATAAATTTGAGCCTTGGATGGTTTATGCCGGTATTCCTATTAGACCTATAAGAAAGAGGAACAAAAAGAATGTATTAAAGCAAGTTGAGATATTGAAAGAGAAACTTCTATGATAGCAATTATTCTGGCAGCAGGTAAGGGAGAGAGACTACAACCAATAACTAATACTCTTCCGAAGTGTTTGGTTGATGTAGGCGGGAAAGAGATATTGGGTTGGCAATTAGAGACAATAGGATTGTTTAAGTTTGATAGGATAAAAATAGTAGTCGGATTTGAACATCAACAGATAAGGGAATATGTTGAGAAGAACTATCCAAATTTGAATGTCGAGTTTGTTTACAATTCTGATTTTGATACGAAGAACAATAGTTATTCCCTTCAATTAGCACTACAAGGTGTGCGTTCGAATGATGTTGTATATATCTTCAATGCAGATGTCATATTTCATCCGGAGATGCTAAAAACTTTAGTAAATGATAAAAGTTCTAATAGTGCTATTGTTATAAGAAAACATTGCACAGATGATGATATGAAAGCATTGGGTAGTGGTAAGAGAATTACGAGGCTAGGGAAGGACGTTTATTCAGGAGAAGTTGTAATTGGCAAAGCATTGGGGTTATATAAAATATCAACTATAAAATTATTGAATGTTATATTGGCTGAATTAGACAAAAATCATTATTTTAATGAGGCTATTAGCTTATGTTCAGAGATTGTCCCATTAGTGGCAATTGATTGCACTCATTACTACAATGTTGAGATAGATACAGAAGACGACTTGAACGAGGCAAGGGATATTTTAAAATGGGGAGACTCGGAGTGGAATCAAGGAGCAAGAAGATTCACTCCCCTTAACACAAACAATGCTCTTGAACTGTTGTTAGAAGTTAAAGAAGTATTCTCTAAATTCGGCGTAGAATACTTCTTCATTTTTGGGTTAGCATTGGGAGCATACAGAAATAGAAAATTTATACCTTGGGACACTGATCTCGATATTGGTTGTTATTTGGAGGACAGGGAAAAAGTTTTTAGGGCTGAAGTTGAACTTCAAGAGCGAGGAATTTACATTCCGAAGTATGGGAATTACTACTATGACAGATGGTATATTAAGAATAAGGAGAAGATTGAATTACACTTTTTCGAGCAGGTAGGAAATTACAGAGTATACGATATGTATAGATGTAATTTTAGTTTCCCTGCTGATATGATAAATAAATTATCTAATATTAAAATTTATGGACATACATTCAAAATACCGTCAAGAACAGAAAAGTTTATTGAACTAAGTTATGGTAGAGATTGGAGAACGCCTATAAGGAACCAGAAAACTATACAACTACCTGGTGGGGGTAAACCTCCCGAAAGAAGAAAGACTATGGCTATATTGGGCGATTTCAACCCTTTTTCGACAGAAAAACTTAATATTATGCTGGAGATACAAAAGAAGTGTAAAGTATTTGTTCTAGTTCATACGGATAGGTATTTGATATCGCACAATAAATTTCCAATTTCTTTATCAGAGATAGAGAGAATGCAAATATATAGGCATATGAGAGCAGATTTTGATTCTCAAGTAGTGGACGATAGTTCTGATTGTATAGTTGATTGGCTATACAAGAATAGACCAGATTATTATTATAATATAGATGGAGATGCCCCTACAACTTATGAAGCCGAAGTTTGTAAAAAACTTGGAATAAAGATAGTAACTAATGAAAATTGGAGAGAAGAACTTAATGTATAGTCAATATCACGAGGATGACAAAATATTTAAGTTTATAGAGAAGAAAGACAGAGGATTATATATAGACATAGGTGCTGGGAATCCTATACAATATTCGAATACTTATATGCTTTATCAGATGGGTTGGCATGGGTTGTTGATTGAGCCGTGTCCTGTATTGATACCGAGATTAAAGGAAGTTAGACCTAATGATATATTATACGAGGGAGCAATTCTTGATTTTGATGGTTCTGTTGTCGTATTTTCGAAGGAAGAATATGGAATTACATCAAAATCTTATATATTTAAAAGCCATATAGAGAAAGCAAAGAAAGAGGGGTATGGGGAACATTATTGGATGAGACCATGTTGTAAGCTAAAGACTTTGTTGAAGAAATACCCACAATTCAACGATGCAGATTTTGTGAGTATTGACGTTGATGGGAATGAAGATGCTGTGTTGAGTAGTGTAGATTTCGACATATTTCGACCAAAGCTTATTCTAATTGAGTATATTCTTCGTCATGAAGATCAAAGACCGAGATGGGAACATCTCATCAATAAACACTATGATATGGTGGACAATGAAACAAGCAATGCGTTCTATAAGAGGAAGTCTAATGATTGAACTTCTACATAGACTTCAAGACGAGTGCCAAACATTCAAAGTTCCTAATGAATCTTTGTATGAGAAGAAGAGGGAGGTAACGTCAGTTTTTGGCTCTAACCATTACGAATTCTTCTATCTTCTTATGAAGGCATTAAAGCCAAGCGTTGCTGTTGAGATAGGAACTCACTATGGATTGTCTGCTTTAAGGATACGAGAAGTTTGACTTGCCTTTGGTTCATAAGAATTTCAACTTAGGAGTGATTGTTCAAAATGGGTAGGGTATTTGTTTCTGAAGAGCAGAGAGAGAGATAATTAGAGAGTATAGACAATATTGTGTATGTAAAAAAAGATTGGAAGGGGGTAAAGCCTTATGAGGGATTACTGGGCGATTAGGGCGAAGAGATATAATGGGTTGAAGTGGGTAAATAGTGATAATCTCCTCCAAGCTCTTCTTGAATTTAGCAAAATTAGTAAGAGTGATGAAGTTCTGGATGCTGGGTGTGGAACAGGGGTAGTAGCTAATGCAGTTGCAAGCATTAAAGTGAAAAAGGTAGTAGCTATAGATAAATCAGAAGATATGCTCAAATCGGGTAAGTTTCACAAGGATGTTATCACGAGGTGTTGCGACATAGAAGAAGTTACGACTTTTGACAAGATAATAGCAAGAATGGTATTTCATCATTTGAAAGATGTTAGGAAAGCATTAAGAAATCTCTATAATATAACTAATCCAGGAGGTTGGGTAATTATTCAAGAAGGGGGAGTTTTACCTTCTAAAGACAAGAAAGTTCGAAAGTGGTATGCTGATATGATGGCATTGAAGGAGAAAAGGCATAATTTCACTGAAGAAGAGCTTAAAGGACATTTCAAAGCCGTAGGATTTAAGAACATATCTACTTGGCTGGTTATTGACGATGAGTTTAGCATTAACAATTGGTTGAAGAATTCTGGTCAGAGTAAGGCATTGCAGAACAAGATATACAAACTCCATCTAAATGCTCCTCAATATGTCAAAGATGCCTATAATATGCGAATGGTTGATGATGAGATATTTATTGACTCTCGTGTATTATTCATCAAAGGGCAGAAATGAGGCAGTTCACGGTTTGCTACTTATCGTGGCATTTCCAATCTCCTGATATATTCCTCCAATATTTGCGGAAGATGACTCCCAATCAGAGTTGTAAATGGAAAGAAATGTCAGCTACAACTGATTTTACGAAGGCTGATTTTATAGTTGTTTTCGACGGATGCAAGGAGAAAGTCCCTAATGAAAGAGCCATCTATGTAGGACAACATCCTTATGTAGGTAATGGTTTATCTCCTTCTTTTCGGACATTCAACGACAAAAAGTGTTTAAGAGCAATCAGGTTGGATAGGGATCTGAATTGCGGCGAATGGTGGATTGACTATACATATGATCAACTTGTATCTATGCAACCTACAAAGAAGGAGAAAGAGATTTGTTGTATAATGACATACAAGAATATAAATTCAATGTATATGCAGAGAGTATTGTATATGCAACAGTTGTCGAATTATTTATTAAATAAAAATTATTATTATTTAGATATTTACGGGAGACCAGAAGAGAATTTCAGAAACGACTCGAAACTGAAAGTTTTCTATAGGGGATTTCTTGGGGCGAACAACCCTAATGGGTTGTTGAATGAGCATACAATAGGGAAGAACATAATAAGCAAGTATAGATATTCGCTGGAATTTGATGTTGGTCCCACAAAAAACTTCATTTCAGAGAGGTTTTACGATGCGATATTATTATGGACTATGCCAATCTATTTTGGTTCTACAAATGTAGATTTTTACATCAACAAGGACTCTTTTGTCTACACGGACATCTACAACATTAAGGATGCGGAATTTGAAAAGATACGAAAGCTTGTTGAAAGTTCTTATAGGGAAGAGAATTTACATGCTATATCAGAAACAAGAGACCTCTTATTGAACAAATACCAGACTTGGCCTTATATCTACAACGTTTTGAAAGAATATGTATGAAATGGGTTATCAGTATAAAGAGAAGACTCAAAGTTTTTGGTTTTATTAACTTTGGGTTATATCCTGATAGGAGTTATTAAAATAGCTAAATGGGCTTATTTAGACAACAACAATAATAATGAATTTAAACGGTAAAAAAGTGGGTTATAATATTTATATAGTGAGTGTAGTGGAAAGAGGCAAAAGTTGGTTTATAAATAAAAAAATATAAAGGTAGAAATGTCTGAAGTAAAACAACCCTTCTATATTCAATTGTTGAAAAAGATAGGCTTGATTCAAAAGCCTATTTCTATTACTACTGACGTAGTAAGACAAAGAGATACTCTCAATCAAGACCAGGTAAAGATAATCTTAGATACTGGAGTGACTAATAGTAGTCTTTCTGAAATGCTGATGCAGAATACATTAGTATCTTCAGAGAGATTACAAGTATACCAGGAAGTTGAAAGATGTCTTGTTGGCGAGACTAAGATCAGTTTACTTGACGGAACAAATCCCTCAATTAAAGAGATGGCTGACAACGCTGAAAAGTATGTTGGCAAGAGTGTTTATAGCATAAACCCAAAGTCACTTCAATTTGAACCAGACAAGATAGTCTGGGTGAAGAAGACTTTGGAGAATGCTACTTTGATGAGGGTTCATTTAGATAACGAACAGTATGTTGATTGCACTCCAGATCATAAGTTCATGATGAGAGATGGTAGCTTTAAAGAAGCAAGGATGTTAGATCTTGGAGATTCTCTAATGCCCTTATATATCTCAAACAACAAAATGTTTGGGATACTGAGTGAATATCAGAGCATCTATAATCCAGCTGATAACAAGTTTCATCTGATTCATTGGTTAGTTATGAAGTTTTTGACTGGGAAAGCTATTGCTAAAAAGAACAATGACTATCAGAATTTAGAGAGCAAGAAATTTTGTTCTAATAATTGCAGATATGCTAGTATGAAGGGAAAGCTTGTATTAAACCATAAGGTTACTCGCCTTGAATATCTTAGACACAAAGCAGATACCTATGATATTCAGACCGAACACAATCATAACTTTGCTCTTGATGTTGGGATTTTTGTCCATAATAGTTTATCTCATCCGATAATGGCAGGTGCATCAGAGGCTTATGCAGATTACGCAACTACAAAATCAAATATAACAGGTTCTACTGTTTGGATAACTTCAGACAGCAAGGTATATCAATCTGAACTAACTAGATTGCTGGCTAACATAGAGATAGAAGAGAGGATATTCGATTGGGCATGGAGCACTGGTGTATACGGGGATACTTGGTTATACATTCATGCCCAAGAAGGAGTAGGGATAATAAGTATAGACGACAACTCACACCCCTCTGATTATTGTAGATTAGACTACAACGGTAGATTGTTGGGGTTTTATCGCACACCTCAAGGACAATATACTGGAGGTGGGGTAAACACTATAGACTTGATTCCCCCGTATCAACTAGTTCATATGAGGCTTCTGGGCGTAAAGACTAAAAGACCCTTATACAACTGCAATTCTTTCAGTGAATTTCGGACTATCAACTTAATGGCACCAGATCCGAGGAGGATAACTACAAAATACGGAAATTCACTCTTATCGAATGCTTTGCCTATATACAAGAGATTGAGGATGGCAGAGGATTCGATTATGTTAGCAAGGTTAAGTAAGGGAACAATCAAGTATATCTACAAAGTAAAGGTGGAGTCTGGCAATCCTTCTGCTGCTGCTCTTATCATAAAGCAATATCAACAACTGCTAAAGAGGACAATGGCTATAAACCCATCAGGTCAAACAGATGGATCTGCTGCATTCTTTCAGGATAGGACTAACATGTTGGGGTCAGTGGAAGATGTGATTCTACCTGTATTTGGAGATACTAATGATGTTGTGATAGAGAAATTGGGAACGGATACTGATATAAAGTGGATTGTGGATGTAGATGATTTAAGAAATCAATTAGCTTGTGCTTTGAGGATTCCTCTGCAACTTCTTGGGGGATACATAAACGAGGGAACTGGTGCATTAGGGGCAACATCATTGGGTAAACTCGATATAAGGTTTGCTAGGACAGCAAGGAGGCTCCAAAGGGCTGTCTTGAATGGTATAAAGAAGTTATGTCAAGTTCATCTTGCATACTTGGGATACGACCCAGATCCGAGGTTGTTTGATGTGCATATAACAGAAACTTCTTCTGCGGAAGAATTAGAAACTCAAGAAGCGTTGGATAAATCATTAGATGTGGTTCAGAAGTTTATAGAAATGTTATCGGAATTCATTCCAGAAGATAAATTGAACAAATTGGCATTAGTAGATTACTTTAATCAGAAACTACTCAAACTTGACGATTTTAACCTAGAGGAATTCTTAAAGTTGTCGGAGAACATAAAGAAAGAGGCTAATGTTCAGGGGAAAGATATAGTTAAATTGACTGAAGCATTAGGGTTGTTGAGAAGGAACATAAATTGCCTCAAAGTAGGATTGGGTAGACCAAAACCGATAGACGAGGATCTTGATTTGAGGTCATATCTACCTGTGAATGAGACTGTGTCTGCAAGTTGGCAGAGGACAAAACAAGAATGGGAAGAAAAAGTTAAAGAAATAAAAATTACTAGGATAGAAGAGAAAAGCGAGTAAAGTAGTATATGGGCGTCTGGTTGGTTGCGAAGTTGAAGTTGTTGAAGATAAAGATTTTGATGAAAATGTTGGAAAAGAATTTAAGAAAAGTATATTGAAAAGAGCATTATGGAAAGACTTACACCAGAAGAAAAAAGTAGAGTAGAACAATACAGACAAGAGAGTGATACTACTATCGACAACTCCCTACGGGAACAAGTTTTGCGGAGGCTTTCCTCGTTATATGATACAACAACCCCTCCGGTTGAAACTAAAATTCCGCCTACTTCAGGCGAGAGGAAAGCTTCCGCATCTAATTCTAAGAAGTCTATTCTACTTGAATTTGGCAAGAGAGTTCAAAATGGGGAATCTCTTGAACAACTTGTAGAAATATATTCGAAGATATTGAATATACTAGCTAGTGAGCAAGTTGAAAAAGAAGGAGAAAGTCTTACAGAACTGCTTGAGAAGACTTTAATCAATCGAAAAGAGCAAGATGAAGCAGAAAGTGAAGTAGAACAAGAAACACGACAACAAATTCTAAATTCAATCTCAATCCCCCAAAACCAACTGGATGAGAAAGTAAAAGACATTATGAAGGGGATTTTCTCTTGAGTCTCTCTGAAAAAGAACTAATAAAAAGACTTAGTATAGCTGAGTTGGCATTTAAAGGGACAAAGTATCAACCGATACTTGATGATTGTATTGTCTATTATAATAAAGACAATCTTCAAGGTCTTCAAGATTCACTCGATTCCCTCCCAACTGCAGAACATCTATTTAGGGAAATGTTGGAAAAACTATCCCATCCTAAACCTTTCGGTAAGCCTATCTACAAGACAATGAAGAGGATAATAGAAGGTAAGCCAATTAGTTCAGCAGAGAGAATGAAAGCTTACTTTAGTTTTTGCACACATGTATGTATAGAACTAGAAAAGGGTAATGGGGAATATAAACTATTGCTTAATCACATTTACGAAAAGATTGGGGAGGCTATATATGGACAGAAAGTTTGACGAGTTATACGGGTTGGTTAGAGATAGTGTAATGGAGGTTAAAGAGGCTATTACCGGAAAAACTACTTATAGAAATTTGAAAAAGGGGGATTGTATACTAGATAACGGAATATTACTTAGGGTAAATGGACTTTTTCCTACAAGAGGCGAGGATATGAAGCTTCTGGTGGATAATTACTTAGGAGACCGTTGGGTAATTTTGTTATCCCCGCAGGAGTTGGATCAAGAGGTAGATTTACAAGCCCCACCGAGGGAGGGGAGGTAATATTATGTATAATGGGTTATACGATAGAATTAAGAAAATAAATGAAGTTGATCTCAGATCCCTTAACTTGGGATTGAGCCAGAGAGGGCGAGGAGAATATTTACTAATACAGTAAGAAAAGCTGGATTTCAACTTCCTAAAAAGGGCAAGAATGAATATATTTGAGTTTTACGACAAGATTGAATTTAAAGAAGAAGCTGAAATGCTCATTCATAGGATTCAGAAAATGGGCTCTGACGTAATTATAGGAGCAGATGGGATTATCAACGTAGAAGGAGATGTAAACATTTCTGGGAGTTTTTACAGAAGACTTCCTGTGAGATTCGGTAAAGTAGATGGAGATTTCCTGGCCCACTTTTCTGATTTGGAGACTTTAGAGGGAGCACCTAAAGAAGTAACTGGGTTATTTGATGTAACATCGTGTAATCTCAGAAGTCTTGAAGGTGGTCCAAATAACCCAACAAAGGGGTATTATTGCAGTGATAACTTCCTTACATCTCTCAAAGGAGTCCCTGAAGTTATTAACGGTCATTTTGATTGTAGCGACAATTTCATTGACTCGTTGGAATACTTCCCGAAAGTGGTCAATGGAAATGTGGTTGTCTTTGGTAACAAGAAAATTTGGACAGAGGAAGAAATAGAGAAAATCTGCAAAGTATCTGGATACATAGTAACAGATGGAATTTAGCGTTATACGCGTATAAATCGGTTTTAACGTGATTTTTTAAGTTTATAGCCCCCTTTAGTCGTAGAAGTGGGGAAAATCATTTATAGAGGCTCTAAACTGGGTAAAATGAGGTTTTAAAATGACACCGAAGAAGGAATTTTGCTTTATATCGGGAAATCTATTTAAAAAGGAGTAAATGATGATTGATATACCGAATCTTCCGTTAGAGGAATTCGAGGTTCCAAGTAATGAAATCAAGTCGTCTCTTGGGATAAAGAATGAATATACGGGGTCTGTTGAATTTGGTATTGTAGGATGCGGACAAGCAGGAGGAAGACTTGCAAAGAGTTTCTACGATCACGGATATAAGAAATGTCTTGCTATAAATACTGCAATGGCTGATCTGAATCCCCTACAACTTCCCAACGAACAAAAACTCAAGATAGGAGAATTCGAGGGATCTGGTAAAGATATGGCAAAAGGTCAGTTAGCAGCAAAAGAGGCTTATCAGAGGATCCTAGATAAATATAAGACAGTATTTGGGACTGTTGAGAAGATAATTATATGTGTTGGGTTTGGAGGAGGCACAGGAGCAGGAAGTCTTCAAACATTGATAAAGATAGCTCAAAGTTACCTTGAGATGTTAGGAAACCCCAACTTTATGACAGATGTTATAGTAATTGCTGCTCTTCCTACTAATGGAGAAAAGAAGAGTAAGACTATAATGGAGAATCTCAATAGGGTAATGGAAAGCATCAATGTTTTGGTGGACAAGAAAGAAGTGGGTCCTGTGTTTCTTATAGACAATGCGAAGATAGAGAGTTTGTATAGGGGAATACCTTCCAATGCTTTCTGGTCTACTGTTAACAATACAATTACAGGGTTATTCCAGATATACAACTACCTATCCACTCAAGAAAGCGAATACACTTCGTTTGATGCAGAGGATTACAAAGCGGTATTAGCTTCTCCTGGGTATGCTGTTGTAGGAGTAACAAAGGTAGATACGAAGGCTTCTGACCTAAGTGTAGCTCTTCAGGAGAACTTCAAGAAGACTATACTTGCAGTGGGAATGGACTTCAAGACGGCTAAGCAAGCCGGATGTATTCTTGTGGTGAATGAAGATGATTTGGGTAAAGTATCTATGGATGACCTCAGTTATGCTTTTGATGCTTTCAATGCTCTTGTTGTTGGAGCAGATGTTCATAGGGGATTATATGGGACTGCCCAAGAAGGAACAAGGGCATACACTTTGGTTACAGGATTAAAGTAGAGACAATTTCAAATCCCTAATGTTTACTGATGGCAAATGAATAAGAAATTTGTTGACATATTTGAAAACGTAAAGATGATAGATGAAGAAGTAGAGAAGTCATATATAGACCCTAAGTTTTTACTTTCAGTTGGACACAAGAAAGAGAATGTAAAAGGGATATGGTGGTATTCTTTAGAGACAGGAGAGTTAAGAATATCTTCAGACTTTAATCATATACATGCTCATGACTTCTTTAAAGATGTAGCATTTAAACCAGGGTGGATTAGAGGGAGAGTATTTAAGTTGTCAGGTAAAATGTATCTGATAGTGTATTTAGGGAAGATTGGGAGAATAACTTCTAATCAACTTTTGGATATTATAGATAAGACTTCTGACGAACTCAGAGTTGAAATAAATTACGCTATTGATAAAGAAGGAAATGATTTGTCATATTTACTTGAATCTGTAGATAAGAGCATAAAGACAAGATTCGGGATAGAGTGTTATGGATGCAATTAAGCTCTTAAAGAAGAAATGGGACAGGAAGACAAGAGATTCGATGCTGTTGGGATGGTTTATTCTTCTATGCTAATTTGAGTAAAGAAAGCAATAAGTCAGCTTAAGTCTAAGGGATTTAGCTCTAAGGAAATATACGACATTATCAATGAGGCTCTAGAATTGATCTTTGTCTATTCAGAAGATTTCGAGGAGAAGAAAAAATAGAACAATAAACAAAAGAGGGCTAACTATGAAGAAAGTTAATGGAATAGTTAGAGATAGGTTGATGAAATCAATTCCCTTCTTCGGTCAAAATATGACAGATAGACAGTTTATAAGACACTACTTAGCAGAAAAAGCAAGACAAAGAGATGTTGATACAGAAGAGTTGTATAGAGACGATTATGAGTTTGATAGATACACAACTTACGAATTATAAGGGAGGAACTAATGGGTAAGTATAATGTAAAACTGAAATTGAACAAACTTGTGGATTTTGGTCAGATAGAAGCTGATAGTGTAGAGGATGCGAAGAAGAAGGCAAAAGTCATATTCCAGTCTGGGAACAAGGATCTTCAGATGACTCAGACTACTTTAGGGGAAGAGTGGCAAGCTACTGAATTAGTTGAGGAGAAAAAAGAAGAAGTAAAAGAAGAGACGGTAGAAATACCTATTGTTACTTCTACTACTCCGGAAGAGAAATCAGAAGAAAAACCTATTGAGGAAGCACCTAAAGCAGAAGAAGGAAAGCTACCCAATATGGAGAAAAGACCCGAAGATCAGATACAAGATATAACCGAGGAGAAAAAAGAAGAAGTAAAAGAGGATTTTACTGTTAATGTGGATGCTGGGAACAAAGAGATACAAGTAACTTCTACTGATGGTGGAACTCAAGTTACTACTGTGGATAAAGAGGGCGAAGAGAAAGAACCAGAAGTAACTATAGACAAGAAAGAAAGTGAGATTGCTTCAAAAGTCGAAGAAGCTCCTAAAGAGGGAGAAGTTGAAGTTAAGAAAGAGTCTGCCGAGGAAGTTAAGAAAGACGAAGAGACTCTTGAAAGTAAAGTTGAAGAGAAAGAACCAAAACAATCTGGTGTAGATATAACTAAGAAAGCAAAAGGTATTACAGCGACTAATCGAGTAGGGAAGAAACCCAGTTCTAGGGTAAATCGTCTTAAAGACGGTAGGCTACCTGATATGGAGAAGAGACCAGAGGATCAGATACAGGATATAACTGAATCTGAGAAAACTGAGATTCTTTACAGGACTGTAGTATCGATGTTCAACGAGAAGATTTCCAATCTTCCAACAGATAAAGTTCAGAAGTTGGTAGGTATGACTTCTCCGAGGATGGATTTGCAGAATGGGAAGATTATGCTTTATTGTGCCCAAGACAATGGGTATGCTTACGGTTATCTAGAATCTTGTAGAGAGGTAAGCCTCGAAAATGCAATTATTCTTATAGAGAGGCTCGGAATGGATGTTATAGAGGCTTGTTCAGGGGGAAGATTTAAATATGCTTACGAGATAATGAAAGAGTTCAAGAACAAGAAGAGATGAAAACAATAATATTTGAAATGACAGTAGGGGAAAATCTGGGGAGGACAGAGGAAACTACAAGCAACGCTGTTCTCTTCAGATTTAGCTCAAATTTATTGGAGGATACCGATGCAAGATTTTCTTAATTACATGAGAGAGGCTCACAAGAAGATAAGTGGGAGGGGTGGCTCTGATTATGAGTTTAGCTCTCTTGGACCAGAAGCTCTCTTCGATCATATAGTTGATGCAGTAGGTTTATGTAAGGATGGGTTTACTGTAGATGATGTATTTCAGAATCTTGACTTTCATTTTGATGATGATATAGAGGGTGAACTAGTAGAAAAAGAGGTGAGGGAAGCAATAGAGGGACTTATAAAAGACGGTTATCTTAAAAAAGATGGGAATGTTTATAGGTTTACAGGCGATTGGGTTGTTGAGGCAGTAGGTGAATATGTTGATTATGTATTTAAGACTAGGGATGGCAAGGTTACTCATACTGTAAAAGCTAAAGATTCCCCTGAAGGTGAAGCTCATGCATGGAGCACAGCAAAAGCTGAACTTGATAGAGACGGAATAGATATAGAAGGATTAGGGTTGTATAAAGTAGTCAAAGAAAGCATTACAGAAGGAGTTTTATTTAATGCAATCGATGCTGAGGATGCGGTTAATAAACTTAAAGCTGGATTAAAGTTCCCTTATGTCAATGCTTATTATTCTACGCTTGGCGGTGAAGATAATGTTTCTATTTTAGTTATCGTTTCTCTTGATCCGAAGGAGGAATGGGTTAACGGTATTTTAGAGAATTCCAGATATAGTGGGTTTCATATCAGTAATGACGGTGATGTGGAAAACTTTAGTGGATCTTACAAGCTAAGTAAACTACGCAAGTTTAGGGCAAAGAGTATAGACCAAATCATTTCAGTTTTGAATGATAAGGTTGGCAAGATACGTCCAAAAGTAAGGGAGAGGTTTGAAGAAGAAAAGGCGGTTAAAACAGGTAGGCTCGGGGATCAGAACGAAGCCATCGATACTGCTTTTCTTACATTAAGCGATGCGAAAAAAGAGTCAGATGATTGGGCTGTGAAAGAATCTAAAGACCGTAAGAGAGCACATATTCAATTTGTAGCTACCAAGGGTAATGAGCAAAATATTGGAAAAGCTATTGAACAATCAAAATCTGATATTGAGAAAGATACTCCGTTTAAAGTTATAGGGACGTTTTCTGATGGGATATCTATTGAAATGAAAGACGGGACAGAGCTTATTTCCCCCTGCAAGAAACTTCTGAAAGGTGTGTTAAGTAGACGTTTCAAGGAGTTAGGCATAGAAGGCGTAGTAATAGGAGATATAACTGAGGGCAAGAAGAGTTTTGGGGAATACCTCGATGAATTTGAATCTTGGAGATCAGGGGAGCATAAAACGGAATCTCTTAGTAGCTTTCAGGAGTTTTTGGACCAGAAATATTCTGATCTCGACCCTCAGGAGTCTCATAAGCTATCTGTAAGGTTCTTTAAGAAATTAAAACAAGACAAGATCAAGAGGGACTATATGAATGAGAAAATCGAAAATCCTCTGATTGATTTTAGGTTTATAGAGGGTAAAAAAACAGTTGAAAGTGGAACTCCTGAATACAAAGCTCTGGAAGAATTAGGAGAGAACGAGGATGCTTGGGTAGCATATCTCGACGAACTAGCGAAGTTTGGGGTATCAATTGAGTATGATCTGAATACAGATTCGTTTATAATTTCGAATAATACGGGTATGGAAGTAGATGAAAAATTCAATGCTCTTTTGAAATGCCCCAGATGTGGGAAAAACTTTATCTCAATAAGAGCATCACTTAGCAGAAGAGATAATAAGACTAATATATGCTCTGACTGCGGAACTTTAGAGGCTTTCGAGGATGTAGGTATTCTCCCTAAATACTCTGGAGAGAAGTATTGGGGGAAAGAAGAACAGAAGAATGAAATGAAAAACATAAAAGGGATGGAAGATGAAGTAAATCAATGGAAGACCAAGAAAGCGAATCTTACTTTTCTTCTCAAAGTTGCGAAGAAAGCGGTTAAAAGGGATGACTTGTCGAAAGAAGAAAAAGAAGAGTATGAGAAAGAAGTAGAGATGTTGACTGGTAAGATTAAAGATTTGGATTATCTGATAAATGAATCTACAATAAACGAACAACCAGAAACTACTGGCTCTTTCGAGGATTCTAAAGAAGAGGAAATTATTCCAGACGAAATTCCCACACCTCAAGAGAATCCTAAACAACCAGAAGAGAGTCAATCAGAAGAGCCTACAACGGAAGAGGAGGATTTGCTTAGTTCTTTCAAGAAGCAATTCTTCGGAACTAAAGATCAAAAGATGTATTACATCGAGAAGAAAGAAGACAAAAATGGAACGTCTGACATTATAGTAGAAGATGCTTTGGAGACGGTTGTTTGGTCTGCTAAAGAGTCTGGTCTTGATGTAAGTTCGGACAATATTAAACAGATAATCTTACAAGCTCTTGAAGATGTAAGACTTGATCAGGTATCTTACGATATAGTGGTTGAATATGATCTTCTGAACCAAGACGAAAAACAAGAGGAAGAGGAAATAAAGCATAAAGAGAAGCAAATAGCAGCTCAAAATGAGCCTACTGTTGGTCCAGATGATTTAACTACAAGTGAATCTAAAATATCAGAGAAGATAGTCAAGGTGGGGAACAAATGGCAAGTCCAGTCTCACAAGGGAAGAAACCTTGGGACTTATGATACAAAAGAAGAAGCAGTGAAGAGGTTGAGACAAGTCGAGTTCTTCAAACACAAGAATGAAAGTAATTTATCCGAGGAGAAAGCTTTGAAAGAGATTGAAGTATCAGTAGATGGTAGAAAATACAAAGTTGTCCTTGATGTCTGGTATAGTCCTGATGAGATACTCGATTTTGAGATAGATGAAGTTGTGGACGAATATGGAAGGATAATTGATGTAGGAGAAAATAACTCATTTAAGAAACAGTTTTATCAGGCTGTTTGGGATAGGCTTGGAGACGAGGACGTATGGGAAGGTAAAGAGGGATCAAAAATAAGCGAAGAATATCTAATCCAGTTCAAAGTTAATGATACTCCTGAGATCTACAAGACTTTAGATGAAGTTGTTCCAAAATTCAAAGGGTTGGTTATAACCAAGAAAGTTAAGAATGGTGTTGAAACAAAAGAACACCAAGTTCCCAATCAGATATATTTGCACTTTACCGATGCTTCTGGGGAATATGTAAGGGATTTAACGGATGATGAATATCAAGACTTTGTTAGAAAAGTAGCTATACTAAACAAGAAATAGTTGGGAGGACGGGCTTTATGGCAGATTTTGAGAGAATCTACAATGATATATACAGAGAGCTGTGCGAAGAAGAACAAAAAGATGGATTGACGGACGAGGAGCTTTTAGCAATAGCTTCAGAAGTGGGAATGCCAAAAGTGGATATGGAGCAATTGAGAATAGGAACGGAGTTGGAAAAAGACGAACATTCTAACATTATGGGTAATGACAAGACTATTCCCGTCAAAATTGCATTGGCTCATCTTGCAGAAATACCTGATTACTATACACGGTTAAAAGCTATGGAGGATGCTTATAAAGCTGATCAAAAATCGGCTCCAGAATCCGAACAAGCATAATGGAGGAAAAATGGATAGAATAAAACAACAGTTGAACGAAACTCTTATAACCAGAGGAAAGATTCTTGAATCTGACAGGAAGAAACTTCCTGAAGGAGTTTTGTGCAGAGTAACTTATCCTATTTGCAACATTGGTGTAAAGAATCACAATGGTAGGAAATACACTAAAGAGGTTTGGGAAAAAGTGCATGAGAACAAGGAAATAAATGAGAAGTTGGCTAATAGAACTCTTTTCGGCCATGCTGAGCATCCGAAGGAGACTCAATCTAACCTTGAAAAGACATCTCATATAGTTACTAAGATGTATCAGGGAGAGGAGTTATTTGAGGGGAAGAAAATTCTTGTAGAATATGCAGATTTTGACATCTTGGATACACCTTACGGGAGGATAGTAGATACACTTCTCAAAGCTGATTGTGGTGTAGGAGTTTCTACTAGAGCTGAGGGAGAATTAGAGGAAGCGATTGATGAAGATGGCACGACTTATCAAAAAGTTGTTCCCGAGTCGTATAGGTTCGTTACTGTTGACTTCACTGCTGACCCCTCAACACTTAATGTGAAGCCGATGAATCTTCAGAGAGACATAATCAACACGATACAAGCGGGAGTTGAATCTAAGAAGATGGCTGAAGATGATGCTGTCCTTATACTTGAATCTTTAGACTCTCCTGAGGCAAAAGAACTTGCAAAAAGTATCAAAGGAGACAAACTCCAAGAGGAAGTAAGTGGGTCATCTGATAACATCGACTTGATAGCATCAATAAAATCTGTCTTGAAAGAGGTGTTTGGGGATAAAGAACAAGAAGTAGAAAGAACAAGTTCCGGATGGGAGATAGTTGTCAAGGGAGTTTCTTCCGACGAAGAGGGGTGGAAGTTGGCTAAAGCTAAACTTGAGCCATATATTAAAGACAACAACAAAATCTCCATAGGCGGGAAAGAAGGGAATTTGTTGGTTACTGTAGAAGAAAAAGTGAATGAAGAAAAAGTAAAACTTGAATCTGAGGACAAACAGAACGAGAAGAAAATTCAAGAAGATGTAGGGGGGTATGAATTAGTGAGAGCTGAGCAAGATGGGACTGCTTATGAAAATTTGTATGTTCTTGTGACTAAAGACAGAGAATACTGGGAAGGTATGATAGAGAAAGTCAGTGAAGAGCACATAGGAGAAAAGAAAGTAAATGAGAAGAAAACAGGGGAAAAGAGGCTTCTTGAATCTTCTATAGGAGATGGGAACTTCAATGAATGGGTAAAGACTTTCCAGGAGATATTCGCTGGGATGGACGAAGAGAAGAAAGAAAAAGTGAAGACTATTATAACTGAATCTAAGGATTTCTCTGATTTACGGAAGAGGATTGTTGAACTTGAAGTGAAGGAAGCCTCTTCAAGAGCGGAGAGCGATAAGATGAGAGAAGAAATAGAGAAAATATCTTCTGAGTTGGATAAAGTTAGGGAAAATTATGCTACTGATTGTATGAGGTTGAGTAAAGAGATAGCAGAAAAAGACTCTAATGTAATATCTCTAAATCAGAAGATAGAGGAAGCAAAGAAGAAGACAGAAGAAACGATAAAGGAACTTATAAGCCAAAAAGAAGTTGTTGAGAAGAAGATTGAATTTGAAACTAAGAGGCTCAAAGAACAGATACAAAAAGAATCCATAAAGTCGTATGTAAAGGGAAAACTCAATTCTACTCAACTTACTCTTCATCAGAATTCTCTGGCACTTCTGGAGAGCTGTAAGAGTATAGAAGAAGTAGATGAGATGTTCATAAAACTCAGAGATGCTGTCCGTGAAGGGATTGTGCACTCCTCAATTCCGAAGAACATAAGTATCTTTGAGCATGTGGACGAAGAACAAAGTGCGATTGAAAGTGCGATAGGTAGTGCTTTCAAGGGAATGAAACGGTAACATTTAAGATAAGGAGACAAACAATGAAGCTGGAGAAAATTGTTGAATCCAGGCTTAATGAGATGTCTGCTAAAAGAGACAGGCTCATTGAGGGCTGGAGTCCTTACCTTAATGCCGTAGATAAATATTTACAGGCAAAAGAGGGAAGGACGATGACGATGTATGAAAAGAGGAACGTTGCTCAGTGTCTTGAGAACGCTCTTCTTGAGGGCGGAATGAAGAACAAGTCGCAGGTGTTTGAAACTACCTACAAAGACAGTATAAGCTTTTTGGGGATACAGCTTCCTGTGATTAGTGCTTTGCTTCCGAGTCTGGTTCTGAATCAGATAGGCATAGTCCAGGCTTTGGATCGTAGGACTGGTTCTGTGTTCTACCTTGATGTGAAGTATGGTCAGAGGAAAGGTTCGTTGGCTGCTGATGGGACTTTCATAGGTGCGAAAACGGGTCATGCATCTTCGGAAGCTTCGAGGCTGTATGCTACTCAGTATGTGAAGAGCGAGCCTATTGGTGCAGTTAGCACAGGGCATATTAGTGAAGCAGTTGACTATTATCCTGTGATAGCTGGTTCTGCTGTGTTGACTGATGGGACTGAGACCTTCACAGATGACGGCGATGGCAACATGGTCTCTGATCTGTCTGGTGGCACGAGTGGAACGATTGACTATACTACTGGTGCGATAGATGTGTATTTCAAGGGTGCTGTTACGGCTCAACCTACTATCTCTTACCAGTATAACATGGAAAAATCGACCATAGGTGTTCCTGAGGTGAATATTGAACTGAGTTCTACTTCTCTGACAGCAGAGGACTTCAAACTCAGGGCAAAATACACAATGGGTGCTGCGATTGATCTTGAGAAAGCCCATGGGTTAACTAAACTAGCCCCTATTTCTGAAATTGATGAAACGATGTCGGAAATAGAAAATTGGCTTAATTCGGTGGAACTCTGCAACGCATAAGCAGACAATACCGAGCTGTTATGATAAAGGACTAGACAAATGGGAAGACCAAAGGGAAGCAAAAATAAGAAACACATACTTACAGAACAAAGACTTTGTCTTTGTGGCTGTGGGGCTTCCTTTGTTTGCAAAGTCAACTCGAAGAAAATGTATATGCACGGGCATAACAATAGAGGTTCTCATATAAATGCTGGTATAAAAAGAACAGCTGAGTTTAAAGAAAATCTAAGGCAGTTTAACCTTTCTGATAAAAATCCAAGAAGGAAACCAAGAGAAGAGAGAATTTGCAAATGTGGATGTGGTAAGACTTTTGTTTGTATGGTTGCTTCTTCTAGAGCTTATATAAATGGTCATAATGGAAGAATTACAAACAAAGGCGAGAAGAATGGTATGTTTGGACGAAAGTATACTAAAGAAGAAAGTGTCATGCATTCAATTAGAATGACTGGGTTTAAGAGAACTTCTGAACAAAAGAAGAACTATTCCATAGCGGCTGCTAAAAGAATAGCTAGTGGAAAGAATCATTCTTTTGGAGAACATGGCCACTTGATTCTTCCAAGACTTGGTGAGAAAATATACTATGCTTCCTCTTATGAAAAAGCAGCTTTGTTAAACATCGACAAATGCGAATTCGTATCTTTTATACAGAAAGACAAACTCAGACTTCCTTATGAATTATCTGATGGATTTCATTGTTATGTAGTTGATTTTGTAATTACATTAAATACAGGTCATATTTGTTTAGTCGAAGTAAAAGCAGATTGGGCATTAAATGATTTAGTTACGAAAACAAAACTTGAAGTTGCTAAAAGATTTGCGGAAGAGAATGGCTTTGTATTTCAAGTTTGGGGAAAAGAAATCTGCTTTAATCATAATAGTGTAACGACTAAGTTGACTGAAGCAATTCAGTTAGCTACGGCCAACTCTTATATCAATGAGAGAAGATATAGTCTGACCCCTGCAGTGATGCAGGGAAGGAGGCAGAAATGACCTCCTCGCCTATTAAATAAATAGGTCTCCAAGTAACAGACGTGTAGTTCTCGAGAACGAGATAGTGAAATACCTTGGTGGAGAGATCAGGTTTGAAATAGACCACTTCGGTATAGATCAGATTGAAGATGCGGCAACTGGTGCTAATGCGGCAACATCTCCTGGCACTTGGTCGGCTGACATCAACACGTATCATAGGGAATGGGTATGGCACAAGTTCTCCTTTAATGATTTCGTAGAGAAGGGTGCTAATGCGATATTTGCGAAGACCCTTCGTGCTACTTGCAACTTTATCATAGGTGGCAATGATGTCATAAGGGTGATCAAGCAGTTGAAGCCCGACTTTGTTCCTGCTCCTGGTCTTGGGACGACGGCTCCGACTGGTCCTCATGTTGTTGGCACTCTTAATGGGAGACTAGTAGTTCACGATCCGTTCCTGACTTCTGCTAGGGCAATACTTGGTTATAGGGGAGACGATTATCTGATGGCAGGATTCATTTACGCTCCGTATATCCCGCTGTTTGCTACTCCAACTCTTATAACTAGCGACCTTGAAGCTCAGAAGGGGTTCCAGAGTTCGTCTGGTTTCTTGGTAACGAATCCTGGAATGTTCACGTATATGGCTGTTAGTGGTTTGAGTTAAGTTGAAGTGTAGGTAGGGGGTGGTTTTCCCACCCCCTACTTACCAAAACATTCTTATACGCGTATAAATCGGTTTTAACGCAATTTTTAGGGTTTATAGGTTAAATTTGTTATAGGCAGATGAAAAATCATTTATAGAAGCTCTAAACTGGGTAAAATGAGGTTTTAAAAGGACACCGATGGCTCAATTCACTAAGACTAGCATAATGGAGTGGTTGAAGCAAGAATTCCAGCCTGTTACGTTAGCTACTCCCGACGAATCTATTAGTCAGTTAATAGATAATGCTTTGCGATACTGGAACAGTCATTCTGCGTATAGAAGAGTTGCTGTAGTATCCCCTATATCAGAAAGCACAGTATCTATTCAATTAGACCCAATGTTCAAAGAAGTTGTTGCAGTAATGCCTAATTATACTACGAACTGGATTATGGAGGGTTATCCTATCTGGTCATTATTGGGGATAACTGTATTAGACAATCTTACTTCTGACCTCATTATTCTTTCAGAAGCATTTAGAAACTATCAATATTACCTCGGATCTGATTTTAGGTTTCATTTTGAGAAAGGCGAAGATCCTACTGTTGGAGGATATCTTTACATTCAGAACTTTCCAGCCAAAGCAACTAAGGCTATAGTAGTAGGGACTACGAGATACAATAAAATTGAACAGATAAAAGACGAGTTTGTGCAGGATTGGGTATTGAACTATTGTAAGGCTCTTTTGAAGATGAATGAAGGGACTACTTTAAGAAAAGCCGATATTATATCAGTATCAAACGATGGTCAGAGGATGTTTGAAGAAGGCGAAGCGTTGAAGAAAGAACTTCAAGAGAATTTGATGAAAGATGGTAGATGGGTAACTTTTGCGTCTCGTTTTTGAGGAGATAAATGTATCACAACATATTCGAACTTGTGTATAACGATCTGGCTAATGCTCAGAAGAGTATAACCAGACTTTTCCCCAAATTCAAACAGCGAGTAGACGCTGTTGCTAATAATGGTGGAAGTGTATTAGTTGATAAGGGTCCCGATAGGTGGAAATTTGAGGTTTCTTCAGGAACTAAACCAGGAGTATCTTACGATGTATATGTTCAATGGGTTAATCCGGAAGAGACTTTGAAGGAACTTGTGCTTGATCCTACATATTGGAAAGAGGATTTTTCTGGATTGAATATGATGAAACTTGCAATGGGGTTTATGGACAATTGTGATATTAAAGTTTATTGTAATTGTCCTGCTGACCTTTATTGGGGAGGACAGTATATAAGGACAAGGAAAAATGCTAAATATACAAGTCCTGAAAATAGACCTCCAGACGTCAGAAATCCACGTCAATTTGGTGCATTTTGCAAACATCTTCAATTGACAATGGACACACTTCATGCTCATGGTGGGACTTGTGTGAAGTGGTTGAACGATTATTATGGTAAGTTGATAGCCAGACTTCAATCTGAGGTAATTGCTAAGAAATTCAAAGAGAAAGGGATTAAAACAAAACCTGTAAAGATTGGGGCTGAAGAAATAAAACCGTTTAAAGCCACAGCTCAAAATACTGAGGAAGAGTAACTCTTCTGTTGCAGTAAATTAAGGTGCCTCCTTTAAAGGTCGGGCTGTGGCTAAAATTTGGAGATGGAGATGGACTTCAAAGAGATTGTAGAGAACATCAAAAACGATGCTGAGATAGGGAGAGTAGAAGTAGAAGAGACTACGGATTCTTCTATGATAGCATATCTTCCCTCGGGATTCACTTCAGTTCAGAGAGCTTTGAAGACTTTATCTCAAATGAAGAAAGATTGGAAGATAGAAATTGTCGAAAAAGGTGGTAAAAAGATTGTAAGCTTCGAGGGACAGTTGGGAATAGTAGTAGACAATAAAGATTGGGACGATTTTATCAGTAAGAAGCTAATAAATGATGGAAAAGTAGAATCAGGAATATTAGTAGACCTTAGTAATTATTTGGTTGAAGCACTGAAAGAAGCATCTGACAATATGTTTGTGAAGACAGTTAATAGAATAGAAAAAGCGATAATGGTTCTACTTACAAGTAGGAATGTCTTGATTATAGACAATCAATTTGCTACTTGGGAAAAGTTATTCGGGGTGAACTCTTACACAGTAGGTATGGGAGTAGCTATCCCATACTCTAATAATATAGACAAAATCAAAAAGTCAGTAAGTAAGCTTACTAGAGATATTAGTAAGTATTACGACAATAGTCTTGGAGATATGCAGATTGCTGCAAAGACGTTAGAAAGTGGAGTAGCTTTGAATGTAATCCCTGTTTTGAGGGAATATCCATATCTTTATGGAGGTAAACTCAATTCTGTATTTAAAGGGACTAATATGTCATTTGAAGCTTATGTGGATAGGAGCTTGATCATAACAGAGTCTGTTGTTGTGGATAATTACGATGTTGTAGATACTTTGGAGAAAGAAGAAGATGTAAGAGTAGTTGGAAATGTTATATTCCCAAAGGATAAATACTTCTCAAGGACATTCTTTAGAAGTCTTAGGGATGCTTTTTAAAGATAAGGAGAAATGATGAAAGTTTTAGAGGCTAAAGACCTTAATCTATACAAGAAACTGATAACTCTATTAGGGGATTATTGTCTTTCTCTTCCTGCTACTCAAGCTCAAAAGTATTATGACCTTGCTTTGAAGAACGGTGTAAAAATTATGCCGAGTGATAAAGTTGCACTTGAGATACTGGATTCTATAATCTCGTTAGAAGAATCTGTTCCATCGAAGATTCAGAAACTATTGAACATAAGATTCTCCGATGTTCAGATTGAACATAGACCGAATCATAAAGATGGCAAGAGGGTTTTTGTAGCTTTTTGGCATTGTGATGGGAAGACATCGGATAAGGTGCTTGACCTTATAAATTTTGATGGTGGTGGGACTAATGGTTATTGGAGCAATATGAAAGGCGAGAAAGTCGAACTCATTACAAAGGAAAACGATGCTAAATGAATTAGAGAAAGTAGACAAGGATTTAGCCCTTGTCTGCGATATTATTGAGATAGAAAAATGTGTATTAACATTTTTCCGATTGATGGGAAATGGGAAAACCCTGACAGAGCAAGTTTTTGCTCTCCATGATCAGATATGGAATGATTATAGAGCGATTCTTTGGTGGTATAACTGTGAGAGAAATTCTAACAAAAGTTTTGTTAGGACACAACAGCTTGTATCTGAGTTTAAGGTAAATTATTCAATTATGATGTCGGATTTGAAAAAACATACAATGGGAGGACAAGATGAATCTCAAGGAGAATTCGATCAGCTTATTTAGCAAATTCATAAATGAAGAATTAAAGAAAGATGAACTCCAGGATACTAAAGATGGAGTGAAAGACGGTAAACCTATTGAGACAACTAAAGATTCTGACAAGCCTGTGTCAGAAGATCCAGAAGAGGTGAAAGACCCAGGACTGAAGAATGAATCAGACGAGTCTTATGACAGTATAGCTGACTCAAAACATAAGCCTGCTATGAGACATGACGAAGTGTCTTACAACGGACTCTTTGATGCTATCTCAATCGCAGAATTTAATGATGAAGATGTATATAAAGCTAGAAAAGCCCAAGAAATACTGGACAATGGGGAAATTCTTGATTCTTGGCCGATAGATATGAACCCAGAAACAGGCGAGTCTGAATCAAATGGGGGTCAAGAGTTTAAAGTAAAGTATGAAGGACAAATCTATATAGTTCAGACAGATTGGGAAAACAATGCATATACTTACATAGATTACTCCGAGTTTATGCCAGAAGCTAAAGATAGGAAGTTCAAGGTAACTACTTACAAGTTCAGTGAACTATCTCCGGAGGCAAAAGAAAAAGCTAAGAAAAGTTATTATGAGAGCGTGCAATATGGGTGCGAGCAATATGAGTTTCTCCAAGAAAATCTTACTGAAATTCTGAAAGCTGATCTTAAAGAAGCTGGAATAGAATATGAAGACCTCGAAGTCTTGTATTCTTTGAGTTACTCTCAGGGGGATGGACTTTGCTTTACTGGCAAATTTAAAGACAATGATTTCAGTGTCGTAATAACTCATAGAGGAAGATATTACCATTCCAATAGTGTAGATTTCCAATTCTATGATGAGGCAGGGGAAGAGATAGAAGACAACGAGGAGTTCAAGAAATGGTATAAAGATGAGTGCAAGAAATTAGAAAAAGAAGGGTATGCTGAAGTAGAGTATATAATGGACGACAAAGAGTTCTCGGAATTATCTGATGATAATGGATGGGAATTCACTGAAGATGGGACAATCTTTAATGGAGTAAAAGGTGGAGTAGAAGAGTGCAAGAAGAAGAAAAGTAAGAAAGACAAAGAATCAACTAAAGAGTCAGTTGCAAATGAACAGACTTATACGGTTATAGCTAAAGGTATAACGGATGAAGTTACTGCTAAGAAGATAGCTCAGGACAAGAGAGGCGTAGTTCAGAAAGACCCTGAAGACAAAGAGGGCAAGAGGTTCATGGTTATAGTTCGGCAGAACGAGTCTCAAATACCTAAAACTCTAAAAGTAGAATATACAAAAGAAGGCAAGGCACAGATAAGCAATGTTTAACAGATTTGTTGAATCCATAAAAAACTTAATTCATGAAAGCTCCATAGACTACCCAAGAGAGGGCTTATCCCCTGAGATATGGGAGAAGCTCGATGATGGGTCTTATACATTGAAGAGATCAGTGGCTAATGACATTCTCAGCGTATTGTCGAAGTTCGAATATGGAGTGTTGTTAGACATAGCTAAAGAAATCCGGATTGTTGGTAGTATCTGTTCCAATCAGTATTCAGATAATGCCGATATAGATGTTCATATAATTCCTGATAAAGAAGAATTGAACAAAGTTCTGGACACTAAGAGATTCATAGATACTACAGAAGACAGAGCTGTCCAGTATCAGAAAGAGATAATTACTTGGTTCAACGAACATAGGGATGAAATAGATGGGACAATAGACGGACATCCTATAGAAGTATACCTTCAGCTTAACCCTATTCAGGATTTGATGTCTGCTGGAGTTTATGATTTAGTGAAGAATAAATGGATTAAGAAGCCTTCTATAACTCCAACAGATGTTGACCCATACGACTCTTACAAAGAAGTAATGGATTCTATAGCATCAGTTGTGGAAGATGCGGATAAGTTGTTCGGGGAGCTTAAAAGAGATGTGATAGATTATGATGTAATTAAAGAAGCTCTTCTAAGAGTCCCGAAAGAACTAAGGGGTAAGTTGAAGGATAATCTTAAAGCTAAACTTGATGAGATTGAAGATGACATAGAGAAGCTATCCCAGAAGAAGTCTGAATGGGCACAGATGAGAAGAAATTCAAGTAAACCAATCACATCAGAAGAAGCACTTAATGACTACGAAGCAGCAAAGAAATGGGAAAAAGCTAATGTTTTATTCAAGCTTCTGAGCCGTTATAAGTATCTGAAGACGATAAGTGATCTTGAGAAATTGATAGAAGACGATTCACTGGAAGACAGTGATATAGACGCTATAAAAGACATTATGTTCTGACAGGGGTTGTGTCTATGGAAATGCCTCAAATACTAAAACTACTTCAAGATTTTGGGATTGATTTAGTGGCTTTTGCTTTTATAGCAGTAGTATCTTGGAAGTTGCTTTGTTGGGGTAAATGTATAGTAGATACAGTAATGGAACAAGCAAAAGTAGAACGAGAGGTATGGCAGAAAGCAGTTGCTTCTTTAGCTGAAACAATGACATTACATAACAATTTGGCGAGTGCTTTTCATGCTCAAGTAACAGAGGCACACAAGTTTCAACGAGAAGAACATGAGAAGTTAATTAGTATGGCTAATGAATCTCTAAATGCTATAAAACTTGCAAATATAGCTATGGCTTCTTCTACGGAGGCGAGAGCTAAAGAACATCAGAGTATGATAGCAACTTTGAAAGGGATAGAAGAAGCAGTTGGTAGAATAAATGGGTATACGGTGCATAAAAGATGAGTAAGATGATACCTCAAGCTACAGTAGACGTTCTTCGGAACAACAACGATATATCGGTGGATATATATGGTATAGCTTGCACACTCTACATACCAACAAATATGAATTCTGTAGAACAATTGGATGCTTATGAAAATCCTAATTCATATTCATATACAGAATATACTAATCAACTTGTTGTTTTGGTATGGTCACCTAACTCGAAACAACTGAGAAAACTTGGGATATTTACCGAAGATGATATTCCCCTACTTTGCTGGTTCAAGAATGATCCAGAAGTTATAGTTCGGTCTTACATAAAAGTGCCTTTGCAATATATACCTGACTCTATGGATACAGATGAATTTGTAATTGAAGATGTGATTATACGAGGAATGCATGATAAAGTTGCGTTGAAGTGCTATAAAGCAGTTCCAAGACGAACAAAGACATAAGGAGTTGATGTGGTAGTAAAAGCAAGGATAAAGGATATAGGCTTCAAAGAGAGGCTCAACATAGTTAAGAGTTGGGTATATGATGCTTTCAAAAAGAGTAGAGTAGAGGAGAAAGAGTTATCTTCTCCAGAAACGAAGCTTAGAGAACTATTAGTAAAACTCCATGTGATTATGAAATCTATTGACGAGGATTTATCTAAAAATGTTTTGTTGACAAGACAACAGAGGAAATCGTTTTGGTCTGACTTCTTTAAATACGGTCGGTTCAGGGAAGACATGTTCAAAGGACTTCTGGAGAAACAAGAGATTAAAGACATATTGGAGGATTATAAATGCGATCAGTTAAAGAAGTGAGGGTAAGGGAAAAGAAAACCAAGTTAGTTGATCTAACAGAAGTAGTTAAGAGGGGCGATGGCAAAGAAGACATTATCGAAAAAGAAGGTAAAAAGAATAACAACAAGAGAAAGACAACTAATTAACTTTTCAGCTCAAGCATCTATGTTGGCAGGGATAGCTTGTTTTGTTGATTATGAGATTAGCAGGAAACACCGTTGTATTGAACCAGAGATGTTTTTCGACAAGTGGTCTAAGAAGTTTATTGATCCGAGGATTTGCGAGGAATTGAAAGAGATAGTTTGGAAGGTTTTCCTGCTAAGATTGAAGTATGAAACAGATCAGAAGAGGAATTGTAAATGAGATATTACTGGATAAAGGGTATGCGATATGTTTACAAGAACGTAGATGAGAACGGTAACATCGTAGGTGTTGCTACCAAAATGCCGCTATACCTCAAGAAATATCCATATTATAAAATATGCTTTAAACCTCCCGACCAAAGTGAGGCTGTAATACAAAGCGAAACTGCTATCCCTGAAGCGGAGGAAATAACATTAGAGCAAGCTCAACAGCTTGCTGATATGTGGGCTTCTATGGCTGAACCGATGGAAATACCCATAAAAGATGATAAGGGGAATTTAATTATTGGCGAAGACGGTCGAATAAAAACAATAATTGGGGCTAAGGTTCCTGAGAAGATAGCATCTTATGATACACAGGATATTAAGGATGAGATGAATCGCCTTTATAAACTATACGGAGAACATAATGGCTGATTATTCGGGGACTATATCATCCGATGTTACCTGGTATGATGGTGATACATTTGGGTCAACGAACAATGTTACTGTAAATGCTGGGGTTACCGTAACTATAAACCCAGGAGCAACCATAAGAGCTTATGATGGTAGATATGTTAATCTTTCTGGAACATTTACTTCGATAGGAACTGAAAGTTCTATTATATCATTCAAATCCCAATCTGCTGACCCAGGAGAGAAGAAATGGTGGGGGTTTTATACTGGGAACAATACTGCTGTATGGAATTTTACATATACTTATGTGGAGAATGCTCAGTATTTTATACATTTTGTTGATAAGTTTACCTCTACAGCAAATATCAATAAAGTTTGGGCATCAAGAGTTTCATACTTATTTTACGGTAACACTCTGACTACTCAACCTGTAAATTGGAATATACAGAATGTATATGCTGATTTTATTATATCGAATGTATTTCCTTTGAATGGTGGAGGAATATCGCAGAACTTAACTATATCGAGGGTGTATTTATACAATAGCCATGCCCTAACTTATCCGACTAATTGGAAAGGGACTGGAATAATTTTTTCGGAGTGGGTAATGAAACATGGGTCTGGGGGATTTGAGGGTAATGGGACTAATCATACGATACAGGATTGTTATCTTAGTCAGATTACTAACAGTTGCACAGCAACAATTTCGGCGGCATGTTCAGTTGTTTTTCAAAGGAATGTATGTTACAAGACCGAAGCGGCTACAGTTGTTCAAAATGAA
>ERZ795051.565-NODE-565-length-54875-cov-23.914794_pt1 | contig 54875 bp, 42 predicted proteins | sample MGYA00375135_ERZ795051 | MGnify/ENA primary metagenome ERZ795051 (study PRJEB30180, sample SAMN05720222) | activated sludge metagenome | isolation source: Anaerobic digester | place: Japan | collected 2015-05-26 ... | reverse complement strand
AAAGGTTAATACTTTCTACTGAATATATCAAGTGTATATATACATATAAATTATCCAGCTTGCAGCAATAAAAAGAGCCCGCTGCCATAGCGGGCTCTTTTGGTAGGGTCAACAGTAGGGAGTGTGACCCTCTTTCCTTACGAGTCGATGAACGACCTGAGCTTCTTTGAGCGCACCGGGTGGCGGAGCTTGCGCAGGGCCTTGGCCTCGATCTGCCTGATTCGCTCCCTGGTCACGGTGAAGTCCTTGCCCACCTCTTCCAGGGTATGGTCGGACTTCTCGCCGATGCCGAAGCGCATGCGGAGCACCTTTTCCTCCCTGGGGGTCAGGGTCGCCAGCACGCGCCTGGACTGCTCGGAGAGGTTCTTGGCCATGATGGCGTCCGAGGGAGAGGGAACCTTCTTGTCCTCGATGAAATCGCCCAGATGGCTGTCTTCCTCTTCGCCGATCGGCGTCTCCAGGGAGATGGGCTCCTTGGCGATCTTCAGGATCTTCCTCACCTTGTGCTCGGGGTAATCCATCTTCTCCGCGATCTCCTCGGGCGTGGGCTCCCTGCCCAGCTCCTGGACGAGGGCCCGGGAGGTCCGGATGAGCTTGTTGATGGTCTCGATCATGTGCACCGGGATCCTGATGGTCCTGGCCTGGTCCGCGATGGCCCGGGTGATGGCCTGCCTGATCCACCAGGTCGCGTAGGTGGAAAACTTGTAACCCCTGCGATACTCGAACTTTTCCACCGCCTTCATGAGCCCGATGTTGCCTTCCTGAATGAGGTCCAGGAACTGCAATCCCCGGTTCACATACTTCTTGGCGATGCTCACCACCAGCCTCAAGTTCGCCTGGATGAGCTCGGTCTTCGCGGCGTTCGTCCTGGCCTCGGCTTCCTCCAGGATCCGCACGGCCTTCTTGATCCCGTGCACCGTGAGCCCGCCCTCGATCTCGAGGGCCTTGATATCCCTGATGATCCTTTCCATCTCCTCGGTGATGACCGCGAGCTCCTCGGGGGAGAGGGCATGCTTTTCCAGGAAGGCGCACGCCTCGGCATTCTCGCCGCCCAGGCAGATCAGATCGTGGAGCTCCCTGATCTCGTCGATGTCGCGGGCAAAGCGCTGCTCATAGAGAGACAGGATGCCTTCCTTGGTCTCGATCTGACGCTTGAGCTCCTTGAGCCGGTTGCCGAACAGCTCGATCTGCTCGGGCAGGAAATGAATGTCGTGGATGAGCCGCACGATGTCCCGGCTCACGGTTGCCATCTCGTGCTTGATCTTGTCCTTCCGGGCAGGGGTGGAGGCATGGAAAAACTGCACCTTCAGGTTCTTGAGGTCGGCCTGCCTGGCCTCTATCTCATCGATGATCTCCAGGATCTTTCTACCGGCGTTCTCTTCATCGACATCAAACATGTCGTCGATATCCACCACATCCTTGAGCCTGAGCTCGCCGGCCTTCAGGGCAGCCCCGATCTGGATGACCTCTTTTACCGTTACCGGGGAATTGATGATGACGTTTAAGATCTGGCGCTGTCCTGCTTCGATTCTCTTGGCGATCTCGGTCTCATCTTCCCGGGACAGCAGGGATACGGAACCCATCTCGTGCAGATACATCTTTACGGGGTCCGGCGACCGCAGAGCTCCATCTTCCTGAAAATCCACCCCGTCATCGGCATCCTCGTAATCTTCGTCGTTATCCACAAGCTGGATATCCTTTTCGGAGAAAAGGTCCATGACATCTTCAAGATCATCAGGGGTGATCATGTCATCGGGGAGGGCATCGTTTACCTCGTCGTAGGTGAGGTAACCCTTGGACTTCCCCATGGCAAGCAGTTTTTTCACTTCTTTGGTATAGGCCTTTTTCTCGCTCATATCCTTTGTAGCACCTCCATCACATACGCTCGTATGTGTTTTCTCTCGTTGACTTTGTTCTGACGCTCCACGAGCAGACTGTTTCTCTTTGCCCGGTCGCCGTTTTCCTCAGCCTGAATCAGTTCCTGCTGTATCCTCTCTATGTCCGCGTCGATGGCCCGGCTCTTGAACCGGCAGCCCATGTCGATCAGGGCCTTGGTCGGGTCTCCGGGGAATTCGCCGTCGGCCATGATGCGGGAAGCCATGTGCCTGATGCGGTCCGGACACTCGGGTGCATCCAGCCCCTCTTTGCCGTGATCTATCAGGTATCGGACAAGAGCGGAAAGATCGTTGTCTTTGAACTCCCCTGCAAAGCCAAACAGCTTTACCATTCTTATCGCACGGTCGTCGAAAAGCATGAGCCGCATCATGAGTTCTTCCACCGTCCGGCGCCCACCGGACGTGTTTCGGGAAGGAGCAGCGGATCTCCCGTCACCCTCACCCTGTTTCATCTCCCGGGCAACGACCTCCTGAGAGACACCAAGCCTCAAAGAGAGTCTCTGAACCAGGAGTTCCCGGAAGAGCGGATCCCGGACACGGGAGATGACGGGAACAAGTTCCTTCATAAGGCTCTTTTTATCTTCAAGTTTCGATGAATCACGGGTGGAAAAGGATTCATCAAAAATAAAATCCCACAGCGAAGGCGCTCCGGCCAAGAGCTCGCCCCACAATTCCCTGTCGGTCCGCACGACATCGTCGGGATCTTTTCCATCGGGCAGCAGCACGGCCCGGGGGACGAGATCGAAGCCGAGAAACGGTTCCACGGCTCGCACCATGGCGTTCCTGCCCGCGGCGTCGCCGTCGAACACCAGGTGAATCTTGTCGGTAAATCTGCTCAGAAGCTGAACATGGTCTTCGCTCAGTGCGGTGCCCAGGGTGGCCACCGCCTCCCGGAACCCTGCATTGCTCAGAGAGACCACGTCCATGTAACCCTCCACCACTGCCGCGCCGGTATTCCGGATCAGCCCCTTGACCCGGTGGAGGTTGTAGAGGACCTTGCGCTTCTTGAATATGGCCGACTCGGGGGTGTTGAGATACTTGGGCTCCCCGGGGCCGAGTATCCGGGCGCCGAATCCGATCACCTCCGACGAGATGTCCCGGATGGGGAAGATGACCCGGTTGCGGAACCGGTCGTAATGTCCGCCCGAGTCCCGCTCGATGAAGAGCCCGCATCTGGCCCCCACCTCGGGCGAGACACCCCGGGACCTGAAGAACCGCAGCAGGGAGTCCCACGAGTCCGGGGCATAGCCCAGCTCGAAGGCGTCGATGGTCTCCTGCGACAGGCCCCGTTCCTTCAGATACGACATGGCGCCCTCGCCCCGCGAGGAGCTCAGCATGTCACGGTAGAACATGAGTGCCAGACGGTTGGCCTCGTAGAGCTTCCTCTTCTCCGAGCTCTGCTGCCTGCCCGGTTTCTCCAGGGTGATGCCGGCCTTAAGGGCCAGCTCCTGGAGCGCGTCGGGAAAGCTTATGCCCTTGATCTCCATGAGAAAGCTGAAGACATCGCCTCCCTTGCCGCACCCGAAGCACTTGTAGGTCTGCCTCGCGGAGTCGACATGGAACGAGGGTGTCTTCTCGATATGGAACGGACACAAGCCCACGTACGTGCGCCCCCTCTTCTTCAGGTTCACATATCCTGAGATCACCGGGACGATGTCGATGGAGCCCTTTATCTTTTCAACATCAGCCCTGTCCATCAGCCCGCTTCAAACATGACAATGGTTTTGTTCCCGCCCCCTTCGCTCATGGGGCTGTCCGATATTCCCTTCACGACGCCAAGTCCCTTCAGATACTCCCTGATTGCATTCTTCAACCGGCCTGTGCCCGAACCGTGGATGATCTCGATCTGCGGCTGGCCCGAGATGAGGGCCTGATCCACCGCCTTCTCGACGATCGGCAGGGCCTCTTCCACCCGCATGCCCACGACCTTTACCGGGAATACATACCCGGAATCAACCCGGGACCTCACCCGCACCCGCTCCGGTTTCCGGTCTTCATCGGCCGCCGTTGCCTCGATCTGGTCCAGGCCCACCTTCAGGCGTTTGTCTCCCATGATTACCTCGGCCTGATCGCGGGAGACATCCACCACCCTGCCCCGGGCGCCGGTCCCTTTGAGGATGACCGAAGAGCCCGGCTGCACCTCGAGCACCCGGGCAGGCTCCACGTTCTGAAGCACGGCCTCGATCTCCCTGGCCTCATTCGACGCCCTGACCCGTTCGATCCGCTCTCTGGGCTGGGGTTTGCGGGTGAGCTCTTCCACCTGCTCCATGAGCCGCCTGTACCTGAGCGAGAGCTCGACCTTCTCGCGCTCCATCTCCTGATAGGCCTGCTCCGCCTTTTTCCTCAAGATCTCAGCCTGCTCGGCCTCGCGGGCCGCCTGTTCTTTCAATGAAGCGGTGTGGGCCATGTCCTCCATGGCCTTTGCCAGCGCTGTGCTGCCCTCGCGGGATGCAATGCCTTCAGCCTCGCGAAGGATCTCCCGGGGGAAATCGATGGAGGCGAGGATGTCAAACGCCCTGCTCTGGCCGATCACACCATACTGGAGCCGGTACAGCGGCCTGAGCCCCGAGTCGTCGAAGGCGGTGGCCGCGTTCTCCACCCCCGGGCTGGAGAGCCCGTAGAGCTTGATCAGGTCTGCGTGCGAGGTCACGACCACCCGAGCACCTTTCTTCCGGTATGCGTCGATGCAGCTCACCGCAATGGCCGCGCCCTGTGCGGGATCAGTGCCTGTGCCCGGCTCGTCCAGAAGCACGAGGTCCCCTTCGGCAAGCCCTTCGTAGATCCTTTTGAGCGAGAGCGCATGGGCGGTAAAAGACGAGAGATCGTGCTGAATGTCCTGATTCGTGTCCATCTCCACCCAGATCGTGCCGACCGGATAGATCACCGAGTTTTCCTTTGCCGGTATGGCAAGCCCGCTCTTGGCCATGAGCATCAGAAGACCCAGTGTCTTCAGGGCCACGGTTTTGCCGCCCGCGTTCGGGCCTGAGATGATGAGACAATCCTTGTCGCGGGGCATCCGGATGTCGAGCGGCACGGTCCGCTTCCTTCCCAGCCGCTCCAGCAGCACGGGGTGCCGCGCGCCCTCGATCTCGAACCCTTCTTCGGAGAGCCCCGGTATGACCGCACCGTGTTTGACCGCCCAGCAGGCGCTCGCATGGATCAGATCGAGCCGGCCGTAAATCTCGAGGTTTTTCCGAATGGCCGCGCCGTGCGCGAGAATCTGCGAGGTCAGGTCCCTCAAGATCCCGATCTCTTCTTCTTTGATGTCGGATCGTATCTGGTTCAGGGTGTTGTTCTCGTCCACCACGGCCAGGGGCTCGACATAGGCGGTCTTGTTGCTGCGGGAGTAGTCGTGGGTGATGCCTTTGATATGGCTGCTATAGTCGTGCCTCAAGGGGATGACATACCGCTCGTTGCGGATCGTGATGAGGTCTTCCATGACCATGGACTGCTTCTTCAGGCCATCCATGATGCCCGAGAGTTTTTCGAGGATGGCGGCCCTCAACGTCCGCGCCTGCTTGCGGAGCCTTCGCAGGACAGGGCTCGCGGAATCAGAGATCTCTCCGGTGGGAAGGAGCGTGGAGTTGATCTCGAAGGGCAATTCCTCAAGCGGATCAATTGAAGCAGCCAGCGATGCCAGGGCGCTCCCTGCCTTCTCCATGTTGCGCTTGACGCGCGCGATATCGGTGATCACCCCGGCCACCATGACGATATCCTTCCCTTCGAGTATGGCGCCCTCACGAATATCCAGAAGCTCCCTGATGTCCGGGACCGCCGAAAATCCGGCATCTTCCCCTGACACCACCAGGGACATCATCTCATCGAGCAGGGCCCATTGCCCGCGCACCTCGTCCCAGGAGTCGAGCGGATGCAGCTTGTCCATGGCGCTCAAACCCATGTCGGACGCCACGAACGACCGAATGTAGCTTTTCAGCGCAGAAAACTCGAGCAGATCTTCTCCCATGAGCACACAGGTGCACCGGCGGCCGAGCCGGTATCGTTTGTTAGAATCTAATAAAAGGAATCAGTGCAGTAACTGCGAAACTATGCTGTTCACCTTTTTGCCGTCAGCCTGAGCGCCCACCTCTGCCATGGTCTTTTTCATGACCATGCCGAAGTCCTTTTTCGTGGCAGAGGTCTCGGAAATGATCCGCTTTACGATTGCTGCGATCGCCTCGTCGCTGAGCTGCTCGGGCAGGTATGACTTCAGGATGGCGAGATTCTGTTCCTCAACGGATGCAAGATCCTCTCGGCCGCCCTGTTTGTATTGATCGAGGGATTCTCTCACCTGCTTTATCTGGGTGCGTAGAATCTGGACCTGATCCTGCTCGCTCAATTCGTGCTTCAACTCGACCTGCTTGTATTTGAAGGCAGACATAATCATACGAAGGCAGGAGACTTTCTGTTTGTCTCCCGCCTTCATGGCTTTTCCCAAGTCAGACTTGATGGTATCAACGAGCATCAGTAGTATGACCTCATCTTGTGCATTCTCTTCAAGGCTCTTTTGCGAGCGGCGATCGCCTTTCTCTTTTTCTTCACACTCGGCTTCTCGTAGAACTCGCGCTTGCGGACCTCTGAGAGAACACCCGCCTTTTCAACCTGCTTTTTGAAGCGCTTGAGTGCACCCTCAAAAGGCTCGGTATCCCGAACTTTTATGCCAGGCATCCGTTTATGTACACCCCCCCTCTGTGGTGAAAGTGTTTTTCAAGAGATAGAATGTATATAGGAAGACCATATGGATTGTCAAGAATGTAAGTGATAATGGAAGGCTTGCTGCACACAGGCATACAAACCCTTAAAAAGGGGCATCCGCAGGCTTCCGGGGAACTTCTTCCACCCCCCTTAAATGTCCGGCGGCTCACCCCTGTACGGCCTACCGGCGTATTTGGAACGCGATCAGCCCTGCGGCAAATCGGATGTACAATGGCCGCAGCGGACTGCCTTTACGGGAATCTGGGAAAGGCAGTAGGGGCAGTCTTTGGTCTTGGCCTCGGCCGCTTTTCTGAATTTGTTGATGCCCTTGACGAGAAGGAACACGGCAAAGGCAACGATCAGAAAGGAAACCACTACATTGATGAACTGCCCGTAGTTCAGCGTCACGGCAGCGGCCGCCTTGGCCTGGGCCAGGGTGAAATAAGGGCCGGCAACACTGCCTTCCTTGATCACGAGGAAGAGGTCTGAAAAGTCCACGTTGCCCAGAAGGAGCCCGATGGGCGGCATGATGATGTCATCAACCAGGGACTTGACAATTGCTCCGAAGGCTGCACCGATGATAATGCCTACAGCCATGTCCACCACATTGCCCTTCATAGCGAATTCTTTGAATTCCTTAAGCATATTCCATCTCCTTGTCTGGAACATCATGCGTTGAAGCAATGACGCCGTATGAATTGTGAATCCTGATCCGCCAAGATGTCTGCCCGTCAAACACCTTGAACTCTTCCCGTCGGACCCTGTCCGCTCCCCGGTGGAGACAGGGCCTTGAGATCGGATCAGCCCTTATCGGATGGGCTTGAACTCGATCCTCCGGTTTTTCGCCCGTCCTTCCTTCGTGTCATTGGGTGCAGCGGGTACCGACATGCTGTAGCCCTTTGCCGTGAGCCTTTCGGCGGCGATGCCTTTTTCGATCATATATGCCCGTACGGCCTCGGCCCGTGCATCGGAAAGCTTCTGATTGAACTCCTCAGAGCCCACGTTGTCGGTATGGCCCTGGATCTCGAGCCTCACCCCGGGATTCTCCTTCATGTACTTGACCGCTTCGTCGAGCACCGGCCGACTGTCAGGTTTGATCGCTGATTTGCCGGTGTCGAAGTAGATGTTTCCGAAACTGTAGGTGCCTCGTTGTGTCGGCTCCGCCTTTTCAGGCACCGGACAGCCGCCTTCATCGACCTTGGCGCCCGCCGGAGTGCCGGGACACTTGTCAAGATAATCATAGACGCCGTCTCCGTCACTGTCGAGAGGGCAGCCGTTCTTGTCAACTGACACACCCATGGGTGTTCTGGGACATGCATCCCTGCTGTCCGGCACGCCGTCACCGTCGCTGTCTGCAGGGGGGGCCGGAGCCGGCTGGGGGGCGGGTACGGCTTCAGGTTCGGCTGCAGCGGCCTTTTCTCCGCCGCCGAAGAGGAGAGCGATGCCGAAGGTATAGAGCAGGTTATGGTTCGAGGTATCGCCCTCTCCCCTGAAATTCACTACATGCCTGATATCAGCACGGAAGGCTACGTCAGGGTTCACAAAATATTTCAGACCGACTCCGTAATCTGCCGCGAAATCATTGTCGCGTCCGCCGCCCTCAGGCTTGCTGTCGAAGGACATCAATCCGAGTCCTGCGGCAAGGTATGGGACTACATTCTCACACGGCGTAATGCCGCCCAGGTGATAGAGTCCTTCAAGACGATACAGATCAACAGGACCTTCCACCCTGCCGGCCGGAGTGTCGCGGGTGGCGTCGATGCGGCCGTAGGAAAGCTCGACCGCCAGGTCTCGGGAAAGATGATATCCGAGACCCAGTCCCACAATGGTATCGTTGTTGTAATTCAGATCACTGTCGAAGATAAATCTGCCGAAAAACGGACTCACCGTCACGGCACCGGCACGATTTCCCGCAAATGCCTCCGTTGTGAACAGGAGCAAGAAGGATGAGTCAAACGGGAACCAGCGGTCTTGAAAGACATATCGAAGTACCCCTGCGATACTCGGCAGAATTCCCGATTACCATTGCAATGTGCCCGAAGTCCTCTGCAAGTGCAAAGGGAAAATATTCCCGACCAGTGGTTCTCTGCGTCGGGAAATAGATTAAAGCCTGCTAATAAGCACTCGCAATCCAGCAAATTTAGCCTGATTGTAATTTAATCTGTATTATAGTATTCTTAAAATATCGTGTAGAATTATACATTTTTGATTGGAGGAGCCCTTAGGAATGGGGGATATGAGCAAATCGAAAGAACAGCTTGTCCAGGATTTGGCAGATGCCAACAAGCGCATTGCCGAGTTGGAAGAGTATGCGACTCAGTGCAAGTTGACAAAAGAGGCCCTGGAAATCAGCATGATGAGGTTCCGGATATTCTCTGAATCAATGTTTGAGGGCGTAGTTCTCGCTAAAGATCGGACCATAATCGATATTAACGACTATTTGCTCAAACTGATAGGCTGCTCAAGAGACGAGGTAATAGGAGCGGATATTCTGCCCTTTATACATCCTGATGACTTGTCCAAAGTGCTTCCCGGTTTCCTGGCTTGCCGGGAGCAGATAACCGAGCATCGAATGATCAGGAAAGACGGCTCCATCATTTTTGTGGAATCCCATGGCAAGCCTTTGAATATACATGGACAAAGAACACGCATTATCTTGGTCCGGGATATCACTGGACGCAGGAGAGCTGAAGAGAAGCTGCGAAATCACTATAATAAACTTGAAGAGATGGTAAAAGCGCGCACGCTTGAACTGGCCGAAAGAAATTGCCAACTGGAAAAGGAGATCGAAGAGCGAAAGAAAGTAGAGAATTCGCTCAGAGAGAGCGAGGCCCTTTACCGGCTCCTGGCAATAAACGCTAACGACATCATCTTTACCATGGATCTCGATCTTCGATTCACGTTCATCAGCCCATCTGTATCGAAAATCAGAGGCTTCACCGTCCAAGAGGCTATGTCACAGACTATTGCAGAAGCTCTGACCCCTGAATCCCTGGAAGTTGCTATGAGTGTCTTCACCAAAGAATTGGACTCCGCGCTCAAGGGCTCGCAAGATACATCGATAGCTCATACTATTGAGCTTGAGGAGACATGTAAGGATGGCTCAACTATTTGGACAGAAACCACGTTTTCTTTTTTACGTGATGATACGGGCAATCTCAAAGGCATCCTAGGTATAACCCGTGATATCTCTGAGCGCAAGCGGGCCGAGCGCGAGCTGCGCTCCGCATCGATGTACGCACGCAGGCTCATCGAAGCAAGCCCGGACCCACTGGTCACGATCAGTCCCGACGGCAAGATCATGGATGTGAACAAGGCGACCGAAGATATCACCGGCGTGCACAGAAAAGATCTCATCGGGACGGACTTCTCGGACTACTTCACCGAGCCCGCCAAGGCCCGGACCGGTTATGAGAAAGTTTTTCGCGAAGGGTTCGTCAAGGACTACCCGCTTGCCATACAGCACACGTCGGGAAAGGTAACCCAAGTGCTATACAACGCAACTACTTACCGCAACGAGAACGGTGAGATACAGGGTGTTTTTGCAGCAGCCCGGGACATCAGCGAGTTACGACAGGCACAACAGGCCCTTCTCGAATCCCTCAATGAGTTGGAGACGAGAAATATCCTCCTTCAGAAAGAGATTGCCGAGCGTGAAAAGGCTGAAGCAGAGAAGCGCAAGGTTGAAGCCCAGCTAGCACAGGCTCAGAGGATTGAAGCTCTCGACAGGTTTGCAGGCGGCATTGCGCACGATCTGAACAACATCCTCTATCCCATAATCATCAATTTAGAGGAACTCCTTGAGGAGGAGCAGGAGGGATCCAATCGCTATGAGATACTTTTTCAAACCCTGAAGGCGGCTTATCGCCAGAGGGATCTCGTCAAAAAGATCCTCTCCTTCAGCAGAAGGAGTGAGCGGGCCAACCAGCCGGTAAGCCTCAGAGCTCTTCTTGAAGAAACGCTTTCTTTCCTGCGTTCCTCTCTCCCCAGTACGATCAACATACAAGAGAACATTCATGTGCAGGACGATATCATCATGGGTGATCCAATACAGATCCAGCAGGTGATCATGAACTTGTGCAAGAATGCAGCTGATGCCCTGGGGACAGAGATGGGCTCCATAGAGATAGGGCTTACGAACGTCCGTATGGAGCCTTTTTATAATCATCAGGATACGAAGGCAAGAGACTATCTGAAGCTCACGGTCAAAGACACGGGCATGGGAATGAGCCCTGAAGTGTTGAATCGGGTTTTTGAGCCCTTCTTTACGAAAAAGGATATCGGGAAAGGCACCGGTCTAGGGCTCGCTGTCGTTCATGGCATAGTAAAGAGCCACGGCGGGACCGTTACAGTCGAAAGCGAGGAGGGAAAGGGCTCTCTCTTTACGGTCTATCTCCCTATAAGTCACGGAGAACTTCCTGCTCAAGCTTCTGATGTTGAAAGCACACCGACAGTGCAGGATAAGAAGAGCATTCTGCTTATCGACGATGAAGAGTTAATCCTTTCAAGCCTGCAAAGAGCACTGAAGTTGTCCGGCTATCGGGTGACAGCGCTCCAGAATGGACAAGAAGCGCTCGAAGAGTTCAGTGAGAATCCCGATAAATTTGATTTTGTCATCACCGATCTTACCATGCCCGGTATGACGGGCTTGGAGCTCTCCCGGAAGCTCCAAGAAAAACGCCCTGACCTTCCTATAATACTCTGCACCGGTTTCAATGATGTCATAAGCCAGCAGGAAGCTAAGTCTTTTGGAATAAAGGAATTGCTCCTGAAACCAGCTGGCAGCAAAGATATCAAAGATGCTGTACGCCGGGCATTTACAAACTGACGCTGGATATGCTGTAATAGCCGGGTCCCAATCAGACAGTCAGTATCCTTACATCTCCAAACTCAGAAATCATATCGGGCGCTTTATCAATCGGATGAAACACTTACAGTTCACTCACTTAAAACAAACCGGCCCGCCATAAAATTTCCTTTATTGGTGCGAGAGAAGGGACTCGAACCCCCACGGATCGCTCCACTGGATCCTAAGTCCAGCGCGTCTGCCAATTCCGCCACTCTCGCATGGGTAATCTATGGAAATTGTCATGCGCTTTGTCAAGAATATTCGGGATGCGGCGGCGGGTCATCAAAGCCGAAGGGGATGACAAGCGGCCCGGCATCCTATGCCGGGCCGCGGCTTGTACCTGATGGGATATGGCTATGCCCAGCTGATGAGCCCTGAATCGATCGGGCAGACGAGGTTCGAGTGGCTGGGCAGAATCCGCACCGTGTATCCGAACCTTCCGGTTTTTTCGCACTGGATGCGCGTCTGGAAAACATGCTCTCCCTTGCCCAGTTCGCCGCCGTGCTCCATGGTGACCTTGCTGATCTCGCAGAGGTTGCCGCCGTCGTCGATACGGCCGTAATATGTCTGGACGCTCACATCGGAAGGCTTGACCGGCCCCAGGTGCACGGTCGCCTTGATGACGATCTCGCTGTGGACCTCGACCTCGTCGCCGTCGGAATGGCCGATGTCGGTAATCCTCACCTGATTCCAGTTCTTCCTCAGGTTGCCCAGCCAGGAGACCAGCTCCTTGGCATTCCGGTAGCCGTCGGCGCTGAGCTTCCGGGAGTTCAGTCCGGCCTCCACATAGCACCTGTCGGTGTATTCTTCGACCATGCGGTTGGAGTTGAACTGCGGACACAGGGTTCTCATTGACCGCTTCATCATGGCGATCCAGCCGCGCGGCAGGCCGTCGAGCCCGCGGTCGTAGAACAGCGGGATGATCTCCTGTTCCAGGAGGTCGTAGATGGCCTTGCTCTCTACCTCGTCCTGGTACTGGTGATCCTCGTACACCTCGCCGTTGCCGATTGACCAGCCGAGATCCGGGGCATAGCCCTCGACCCACCAGCCGTCCTGCACGCTCAAGTTCAGGGCGCCGTTGGCCGTGGCCTTCATGCCCGATGTGCCGCAGGCCTCCAGCGGCCTGCGAGGATTGTTCAGCCAGATGTCCACGCCCTCCACGAGATACCGGGCGATGTTCATGTTATAGTCTTCGATGAAGACCACCCGGCTGCGGAAGGGTTCTTCCCGGGCGATGTGGGTGATGCGCTGGATGATGGCCTTGCCCTCGTGATCCCGCGGGTGGGCCTTGCCCGAGATGATGATCTGCACCGGCAGATCCTTGTTGGAGATGATCTTCTTGAGACGCTCGATATCGTGGAACAGCAGGAGCCCGCGCTTGTAGGCCGCAAACCTTTTTGCAAATCCGATGGTCAGGGCATCGGGGTGCAGGGTCTCCATGGCCCGCCTGATGTCATCGGGCTTGCCGCCCCGCGCCTCGATCTGCCTTGCCAGACGCTTGCGGGAGAACGCCACCAGGCGTTCGCGTCTGCGCTGGTGCGTGGACCAGAGCTCGGCATCCGGGATGTCGTCGATCTGCTCCCACACCTTCTGGTTGTCCGGGTCCTCTTTCCACTTCGGGCCCAGATACCGCTCGAAGAGGTCGGCCATTTCAGCGGATATCCACGAGGGGATGTGAATCCCGTTGGTGATGGAGGAGATGGGGATGTCCTCTGCGCCGACGTTAGGCCAGATCTCCTTCCACATATCCCGCGACACCTTGCCGTGCAGCTTGCTCACGCCGTTGCGATAGGCGGAGTTCTTGAGCGCGAAGACCGTGGCCCCGAAGTTCTCCTTGTCGTCGAAGGGGTTCTTTCTGCCCAGGGCCAGAAAGTCCCGCCACCCGATGCCCAGGCTCTCGACATATCCCTTCAGGTATTTTTCCATGAGGCTGATTTCGAACACATCGTTGCCTGCCGGCACCGGGGTGTGGGTCGTGAATACGAGTGACGCCCTCACCACCTCACGTGCCGTGGCAAAATCGAGCCTATGGTCCCGCATGAGCATTCCGATTCGCTCAAGCCCAACCAGGAAGGAATGACCCTCGTTCATGTGATAGACCATGGGGTCGATCTCCAGCGCCTGCAGGGCCCTCATGCCGCCCACTCCCAGGATGATCTCCTGGCGGAGCCTGTCTTCCATGTTTCCGGCGTAGAGCCCGCCGGTGATGTTGCGGTCGTCCGGATGATTTTCTTCCAGGTTCGTGTCCAGGAGATAGAGCGGAATCCTTCCCACCTGGCATCTCCAGATCTGGGCGAAGCACGTTCTCCCCCCGAGATCGACGGAAATCTTCACGGGCTTGCCGTCTTTGCCGGTCTCCAGGATGAGCGCCATGTGGTAGAAATCGTTGTTGGTCGATTCTTCCTGCTGCCAGCCGTCCCAGCTCAGGTACTGGGTGAAGTACCCGTGCCGGTACAGCAGCCCTACACCGCACAGGGGCAGTCTCAGGTCGCTTGAACTCTTGAGATGGTCGCCGGCAAGGATGCCCAGGCCCCCGGAGTAGATGGGAATACTCTCGGTAAGGCCGAATTCCATGGAGAAATAGGCGATGGTGAAATCGATGGGCTGGGACAGGAGGAAGGAGTACACCCCCTTCTCCGACATGTAGTCTTCGAACGCATCGGCCGTCCTCTTCATCTGAGAGAGGAAGCCGTCGTCCTCCATGAGGTCCATGATTCTTCCCTGTGAGATGCTGGAGAGCATATCCACGGGATTGTGCCCGGTCTTCTCCCAGAGGTCCCTGTCCATGTGCCGGAAGAGCCTCAGGCCCTGCTGATTCCAGCTGAACCACACATTGTAGGCAAGGTCGAGGATCGGTCTTAAGGTTTCGGGAAGGGTGGGCACTACGCGAAATGACTTTATCTTCATGAAATCACCTTTCGTGAGGTGGATTGTCTCCCCTCATACCAAACAAAACCCATGCATAACCCTCATCAGGGCCTGCGAAAAAAATATATCGGTGAATGAGAAACGTGAGTGGTGCAAATTACAAAAGTTTCTTTATCATTACCAAACGGCAGCGGGCCGCGTTACCATGCCTGGATTGATAACCGCGTGGCAGAGCTTCGGATCGCTGTTATCCTGATTGAACATCATCATCGTGATAATTGCGCCGTTCTTCATCCTTAGCCTTTATGATGACCTCGGCCTCCCGTCTTCAAGAGAGCTCACCATTCCCGGGGATGTTTTTCATCTTCTTTGCCGGATCCACCACGATGGCTTTATATGCTCGCACCCGAGACTCCCGGCCAGCGCCCTTGCCAGCTTAAAACCGCTGCAATCATGTTCCCGGGATACCGCAACCGATTTCCTCATGTTGAGGTTAGAGACCATCCTTCACGATCTTTTTCGCCTTTGCCGCCGCCTCGGTTGCGGGATATCCTTCGATAAGCTTCTTCAGAATGATATTCCCGGTCTCGCTGTCGCCCATCTTATGAAACGCCATGCCCTGCTTGAGGAGGCAGTCGGGCACCTTCTGGCTCTTCGCGTACTTCTTGGCCACGAGATCGTACTTCAGTACCGCATCCTCGTACTTGCCTTGAGCGTAGAGCGTTTCGCCTATCCAGAAATGGGTCTCGGCTGCAAGCGCCGGCTCGGGATTCGAGGAGAGGAACGAGCTGAAATCGCTCAACGCATCCGCGAACTTGCCGGCCCGGTACTTCTCCACGCCGGTTTCGAAGAGGGACTTCTGCGGCTGAGCCTGCTCCAGGAGGAGGACCCTGAGATCTTCCAGCTCCTTCTCTATCGCGCTCAACCGCCCTTCACTGGCCTTGCCGGCCATCCCTTTGCCCGAGGCGTTTCGGATCTCCTCAATGCTCCCCTGGAGCGCGAACATCTGCTCATGGAGCTCGTTGATGCGGGCCTGGAGCTCTGCCTGCTGCCCCAGACCCTGTTCCACGAGACGGTCCTTCTCCTTGATCTTCGCTTCCGCTTTGACGAGCCGCGTCTTGATCGATTCGACCTCCCACCGTACCGCCTGGAGATCCTGCTGGGATGCGCATCCCGTCAGGAGCAAAAGAAGAAAGAAAAAGGGAAGCAACCTTTTCATGCTGTCATACCGCCAGCAGCTCAGTTCCCCAGAATGCGGAACTCTGCCCTTCTGTTCAGCTTCCACGCTTCCTCGCCGCTGCCCGTTTCAAGCGGCCTCTCCTCACCGTAGCTGATGATAGATATCCTCTCCGGATTGATGCCGAGGAATACGAGATAATCCTGGGCGGATTTGGCCCTGCGCTCGCCCAGCGCCAGGTTGTACTCACGGGTGCCCCGCTCGTCGCAATGCCCTTCGATGCGCACATTCAGGTTGGGGTGGGCGTTGAGGAAACTGGCCTTCTCGGCAAGGACCTTTCTCGCATCAGCCGTGAGATTGAACTTGTCGAAATCGAAGTAGATTTTATCCTGCTCGAACTTCGCGATCTCTTCTTCCATGGCCTGCGGTGCAGCGGACACGTCCCCTTCAGATCCGGGCATATCGAGCTCCATATCGGGCGTGCCGGTGATTACCTCTTCCTGTGAAGGGGGAGTCGGCCCTTCCACCTGCTGAACCCCGCGCTTTGCACAACCGGAAATAAAAAATATCAGTGATACCAACGCTATCAGCCCAACCACTCGTTCTGCGTTCCTCATTTCATCCTCCTTGGTAGTTCCCTACTTTGTGCCGAGGAAATCAGCAATTCGCGACTCCTCCAGCCTGTCCATAAATTACCTTAAACCTGAACCAGGTCAAGCAGAAAATATCGGGCAACATGCCGATTTACGACCATACCATGGTCCCGCGGCTGGGGAAAACCGGCTACCGTTCACACCGAAGGGAACCGGCTTTTTTCCAGCCCGTACGAGCCTGAAACCTGATCATGCCGCATGCGAATGCCCTGGTTTTTCAACCAATCCTTATACCCTATTCTATCAGAGGAGACCAGCAGGGTTCGGTGAATCCCCCGGTATCGGTCACCCGTACCACAGAGGTCCCCATGAAATCCGTGACATAGATGTTTCCATCTGAAGAACTGAAGGCCACGAGCCTCCCGTCGGGCGAGAAGGTGGGAGACTCGTCTCCTCTCCCGGTGCCGGGGAGCACCTTCATCCTCGTGCCGTCGGTCTTGATGAGCGCAATATGGAAGCGCCGGTCCTCCGCCAGATGGATGAACGCGATCACGTCTCCTTTGGGCGAGAACACGGGCTCGGAGTTATAGCTTCCCTGAAAGGTGAGCCGCTCCACCTTCCTGGTCACCAGATCCATGACATAGATCTGGGGCGTGCCGGCACGCGATGAGCAGAAGGCGAGCTTCCGCCCGTCCGGAGAGATCGACGGGGAGGTGTCTGTTGCCCAGCTTCTGGTGAGCCGCTCAGGTGCTCCGCCGCCTCCCAGCGGCACGAGATAGATCTCGGGGTCGCCGTCTTTGGAGAGCGTGCAGGCGATCTTCGTTCCCGTGGGGTCAAAGCACGGGGTGACGTTGATGCCCTTGTGCGAAGAGAACAGATCTACCTTGTAGGTCCGCAAGTCCAGGATATAGAGATCGGGATTGTTTCTCCAGTAGGAGACGAATGCGATCTTCTTGCCGTCGAAAGACCAGGCAGGGTTCAGAACGAGATCGCCACCACCCTTGATCGCAGCCCCGCCGGTTCCGTCGCACCACATGGTGTAGAGTTGTTTCTTCTTGCCAACCTTTTGAACGGCCACGATCTTGGAGGAAAAGATGGGCTCAAGTCCCAGGGTCTTCTGCATCAGGGCGTCCATAAAGGCATGGACCCCCCGGTGCACGGCGTCGGCCTTGGTGGTGTAAACAGTGCTGAGCACGGCCCGGGCGGTCGAGACCTCCACGACCTGCACCACGAGATTCACCTGGTCACCCCGGCGCTCGACCCGCGCCGCAACAACATAATCAGCGCCGATGAGGGCCCAGTCCTTGAGGGTCCCCGGCTCGATAAAGCTCATGGGGCCCGGATTGATATATCCTTTCGGGTCCAGGAGGCTGAATGCGCCGGTTATCTCCAGATCTTTGGCGCACTGGGACCACACGGAATCCGCCAGCTCTTTAGGACCGGCAAAAGCAGGCATGGCGACCTTCATCCGTTTGAAGCCCCGGGCCTCGATGTCGATGTGAAGGCGCTGGGCACCGAGAACAGAGGGGAAAACCACGGCAAGGACTATCATGAGGCTGAGAATCTTCTTCATCTATCTGACTCCTTTAGGCGGGGTGAACGACATGGTAACCTCCACGCTGCTCTGTCCGGCTATGAGGACAAGAGGCGGCGGCGGAAGCGTGGTCACGCTGTTGAGCGCCAGGTGCACAGAGCGGTCGAAGGGGCTGTTTCCCGACGAGATGAGGAGCTTCTTGTCCAGCAGCTCACCGCTGCGGGATATCTTCAGGAGATAGGTGGTCTTGAGAGAGGTGTCCATTACCGAAATCTCTGGAGGGGTCTTCCACACGCTGTCCACCACCATCTTCACCTGGGCTTTCCATACAGCCACCAGATTCGACGACTCGCCGGGGCCTCTGCCGAGCCTGCCCGGTGAGGTCCCTCCGGTATCGGGAGGGGTCTCGCCCGTAGCATCTTCATACGCCGTATCGTCCCACGTCCTGTCCTGCTCCTTCACCTCCAGGGGCTCCAGATCCTTGGCGGAGAGCTCCGGCGCTTTCTCTTTCGGCCCCTGTTCCTTCCTGATGCCGCTGATGCTGCTCTGCTCGCTCCCTTTGTGATAGACATATTTTCTGGTCGAGGACTGAGTGGATGACGCCTTTCCACGGGAAAGGGCGGCCTTCCCTGCCGAAGGGACCGAGGTCACGATGTCCACCTCGTAGACATCGAAGGCGGACAGATCGTCCCGGGGTGAAAAGCTCACATCCACCAGCGCCAGGATAAAAAGGAAATGGGCCAGGAGTGAAATCCCGGTGTATCCGCTCAGTCTCTTCATGCTACTTCTTTGTCGGAGGTTGCGTCACCAGCCCGATCTTGGTGAGCCCGGTGGAGCGGATCAGCGACATGACCTCCACTACGTAGCCATAGGGAATGGATTTGTCGGCCTGGAGATAGACGCTCTCCACCCCGCGCTGCTCCCGTATCTGCTCCAGGATCACATCGAGCCTGGCCAGGTCGATGGGCGATCCGTTGATATCAAGGGTCCTGTCCTGGTTGATCGTGATCGTGAGGTCCTGAGTCTGGGTCTGGAGCGCCCTGGCCTCGGCCTCGGGCAGATCCACCTTCATGCCCTCCTTCATCATAGGTGCCGAAACCATGAAGATGATCAGGAGCACGAGCATCACGTCGACCAGCGGGGTGACGTTGATCTCTGATACGGGCTTGCCGTGTCCCGGTCTATTCGCCACCATGGATAAGACCTCTGCGCACCCAGTTCATGAAATCGATCTGGAACCTCTCCATCTGGGTCATTGCCTGATTGATCGTCCCGGTGAAGTAATTATAGAAGAGCGCCGCCGGTATGGCAACAAAGAGTCCTGCAGCCGTGGCGATAAGTGCCTCGGAGATGCCGGGAGCCACGGTGGCGAGGTTCGCCGAACCCCTGAGCCCGATCTCCCTGAACGAGTCCATGATGCCCCAGACCGTGCCGAACAGGCCAATGAACGGGCTGGAGTTGCTGATGCTGGCGAGAAAGCCCAACCCGTGGGAAAGCTCCATGGCCTCATGCGTCTGTGCGCTCCGTATCCTGTTCTCTACATTGGCGAGCATGGATACCGGGATGGTGTTGTTCTTGGAGGTGATCTTCCTCAGCTCGTCCTGAGCTCCGTGAAACAGGTTTTTGATCGGACAGTCTCCGGCATTGTCCACCTTGTCCAGGATCTCCACCATACCTGTGCCTTTCAGGAGGCTGTCCAGAATGAGCTGGCCCCTCTTGCGCGCCCGGGAGAGGGCGACCCACTTCTGAACGATGATCCCCCAGGAAAATATGGAGAAGATAAACAGTACGAGCAGCACCAGCTTCACGACGGGATCGGAGTCCACGATCATGGCGCCGATGTCGCCTCTGAACTGAGTTGTGGCCGCATAGGCTGTCGATGGGAAAAACGGCATTTACTGTCCTCCTGATCTTGAATATCGGGTAAGGGGCGCATCCCCTCTCTCGCCCCTGTTCCTTCTCTGTGCTCCGGATTACGATTCCCTCCCTGTCCGCCGGATGACCGTGATATCCCCTGTCTCTTCTCCTCTATGGGAGAAAACGCACCGCAGCCATCCGCCCTTCACAAGAAAAACACTTGCCGCCCTTAGTATCATCTCTCCCCCTCACATTGCCACCTCTTTCGGCAGGGTGATGGTGAAGGTGGTCCCCCGGGGCCCGGTGGCGAACGTGATGTTTCCCGAGTGCATCTTGACGAGCCGGTACGAGATGGACAGACCGAGCCCGATCCCCTTGGGTTTGGTGGTGAAGAAGGGATCGAAGATCCGGTTGCGGATGTTCTCCGGGATACCCTTGCCGGTATCCTTCACGGTTATCTCGACCTGTGAGCCCTTATCCGCCAGATGGACCTCCATCCTGCCGCCTGAGTGCATGGCCTGTACGGCATTGATGAACACGTTCATGAACACCTGCTGCAGCAGGTCCGAATCGGCCCGGATCCTGACCTGCTCCGGCGGATAGAATTCCATGACCTGGACGCGGTTCTGCCGGGCCTCGTCCTGCATTAAAAACACGGTGTCCTCGATCACCTTCTTGAGATCGCATGCCCGCACATTCAGATCCTTGGGCTTGGCGAAGTCGAAGAAATTGAGCAGCAGCTTGTTGAGCCGGTCGATCTCGGCGATGATCCGGGATATGTAGGCGACGCGGTGATCGTTGTCCGGTATCTCCCCCTTCAAGGCCTGAGCCGTAGTCTTGATGCCGGCAAGGGGGTTGCGTATCTCGTGGGCGATGCCCGAGGTCAGCTCGCCCACGGTGGCGAGCTTGTCCATCTTCAGGAGCTCCTGCTCGAGCTGTTGGATCTCGGTGATATCGGTCATGACAACGGCGGAACATCCGCCTGAGAGGGCTATCCTGTTCAGCCTGACGGTTATCCGATCTTTCCCTTTGGTGCGGAGCATGATGTCCTTCTTCCCTGTGTTCTGCCGGAACATGCCCCTGATGTTGATCTCCTTCAGGCCCTCGCGTTCGATGCCTAAGAACTCCAGGGCGGTCCTGTTCGCATAGGAAACGGCTCCGGCCTCATCTGCCAGCATGATCCCCACGGGCAAAACCTCGAGCACCTCGGCTGCATGCGCATCAAGCATGTTATCCATAGTAGCCGACAACCCCGAAAACCTCCAGAAGAATTTAACCACCCTATGGCACTTTTTGCCTCGATAAATTATATCGGTAATAATGAGTTTTTTCTACTAAATTTTATAACAAACTTTCCCGAAGAAGATATTGACACCAGCAGGTCCTTCATATATAAGTCAAAAAGTGCCATTTGGTGTCAGTGGACCTTGGGGGCGAAGGTGTTTAAAGGGCATTACATAAATTCCATAAACGAGAAGGGGCGGTTGAGCATTCCATCAAAGTTCCGGGATGTGCTGAGCCAGTGGAACACCGACCATCTCATCATCACGAAAAGCCTCGATAAATGCCTCATGGCCTTTGCCTTCGAAGATTGGGAAAAAATGGAGAGAAAGGCCTCCTCCCTTTCCGCGGTCAGGAAAGCGGATATCATCTTCAAACGGCATGTCATGGGTTCCGCCGAGGAGTGCCAGATCGATTCACAGGGCCGGATCCTTATCCCCGCCAGCCTGCGCGACTATGCCGATCTCAAAAAAAAGTGCCTTATCGTGGGCATCGTAGACCGCTTTGAGATCTGGGACATCGAGATATACGACGCATACATGAAGGAGGCCCTGAAAGATCCCGAGAGCTTGAGGACGGAACTCGCCGAGCTGGGTCTGTAGGCCTATGCAGCACGTGCCCGTACTCCTCAGCGAGGTCCTGGAGGTGATGATGCCGCATAGTGGCGGTCGATACTTTGACGGCACCCTGGGATATGGCGGTCACGCGCGGGCGATTCTCGAAAAGAGCGCGCCCGGCGGTCTGCTCGCAGGCGTCGATCTCGATGGGGCTGCCGTCTTAAGGCTTCAGCAGTCGCTGGCTGATTATACGGGCAGGGTTTTTATCTTTCAGGGCAATTTCACTGAAATTGACAGGATATGCGCAATGCTGGGATGGGAAAATCTCGATGGGGTCCTGCTGGATCTGGGGATGTCATCGACCGCCCTCGATGATCCTGATCGAGGGTTTTCTTTTTTGAGACAGGGACCTCTGGACATGAGGTTTTCCACCGAGAATACGCTGAGTGCGGATACGGTGGTGAACACCTATGACGAGCACCGGCTCGCCTCCCTGATCCATACCTACGGCGAAGAGCGCTTCGCTCCGCGTATCGCCCGGCGCATCGTGGAGTCGCGCCCGGTGAAATCCACCACTGAGCTCGCAGAGATTGTGTCATCGGCCATCCCCAGGCGCTTCTGGCCGAAGAAGATCCACCCGGCCACCAAGACCTTCCAGGCTATCCGCATGGAGGTCAATCAGGAAATCGAAAACCTTCAGAGCTTTCTCCCCAAGGCGGCATCGCTGCTGGCCCCAGGCGGCGTGATCGCGATCATATCCTTCCACTCGCTCGAAGACCGCATCGTGAAGCGCTTTTTTGCCGGCACGCCGGAACGCTTTGTCTATCCCCGGGGGTTGCCCGCCCCCGCGCCTGAAGAGCCGCGCCTGCTCAAGCCTATCACCCGCAAGTCCATCACCCCTTCAGAAGAAGAGGTCAGGAACAACCCGCGGTCTCGGAGCGCCCGCCTGCGAGCGGCCAGGAGGCTCTCATGAAAGCCCGCGACATTGTGGACATCCTGCCCGCCTTTCTCATCATGCTCTCCTTTTTCACGGCATGGGCGTTCTTCCACATCTGGACCCGGCACATTGCCACGGAGCTCGGCTACGCCATAACGGCCGAGCAGACAGAGCAGGAGCATCTCCTGAGCGAGAACAAATCGCTGAAACTGGAGATATCCACCCTCAAGAGCTCCCGGAGGCTCGAAGAGATCGCGAAAAACAAACTGGGGATGAAATCGCCCAGCCCCGAACAGGTGGTGTACCTATGGCTGGACGAGTAAAGGCTGTGCGGATCCTGATCATCGTTCTTCTGGCGGCCATAGGGTCGCGGGCCTTCTATCTCCAGATCGTCAACCCCGATACCATCATATCCCGCGCCCACAAGAAATTCGACCACGACGTCAAGCTGAGCTCATACCGGGGCACGGTATATGACAAGAGCGGGCAGCCGCTGGCCATCAGCCTGGAGGTGAAGTCCATCGCAGCGAACCCACGGCTCATCGACAACCCCGCATCGGCTGCCGCAAAGCTGGCACGAGCGCTGAAAATCAACGAGCACTCCCTGAAAAAAAAGCTTCAGTCCGAGAAGTATTTCGTCTGGATCAAACGCCATGTTTCGCCTGATGAAGTGGCGAAGGTGGAGGCGCTGAACATAAAAGGCATCGGCTACTACAACGAGCCCAAGCGATTCTACCCCGAAGGCGAATCCATGGCGAACGTACTGGGACTGGTCGGCATAGACGGCCAGGGCCTCGAAGGCCTTGAACTTCTCTACGACGGGATCCTCCAGGGCAAACCCAGGCACATCGATGTCCGCAAGGACGGGTTCGGAAGGATTATCTACGCCCGCGGGCTCTCTCCCGACGAGGCCAAGGACGGCTCCACGATCTGGCTCACCATCGACCGCAGGCTCCAGTACATCGCCTTTTCCGAGCTCGAGCGCGCAGTCAAGGAAAACAAGGCCGCCTCGGGCTTCGTCATCATCACCAACCCCACCACCGGGGAAATCTACGCCATGGCCTCCTATCCGAGCTTCAATCCCAACACGGGCTCGTACAAAAACCTGCAGGGTCACAAGAACCGGGCCGTGGTGGACCGCTTCGAGCCCGGATCGGTCATCAAACCCATGTGGGTCGGCTGGGGAATGGAAAACGGCCTCATGAATCCGGGCCAGAGGGTTTTCTGCGAAGAAGGCAGATTCACCTATCACCGGGTCGTCTTCAATGATCACGAAAAGTACGGGTGGCTTCCGGTCAGGGATATCATCAAGTTCTCGAGCAATATCGGCATGGTAAAACTCCTCGACCCGGTCAGGGCGGCCGACATGTATGCATGCATGGATCTCTTCGGTCTCTTAAGCCCCACGGGCATCGAGTTCCCGGGCGAGCCCGGCGGGCTGGTCAGTGAGCCAAGGACATGGACCAGTGTGGACAAGGCCGCCATTTCCTTCGGCCACGGCTTTGCCGTGACCGGCATCCAGCTCATCACAGCATTCAACGCCATGATCAACGGCGGCATGCTCCTGAAACCCTACCTCGTGGATCGCGTGGCCGATGCCAAGGGTACCGAAGTCCAGCATTCCCGGCCCGTCATTGTCCGCAAGGTCATCTCACCGGCCGTGTCCCGGGAGATCGTTGACATCCTTTCGTCCGTGGTCTCCAAGGGCGGCACGGCGGAGGCTGCGAGTTTGAGCACCTACCGGGTCTTTGGAAAGACCGGCACGGCCCAGAAGATCGACCGGCTGACCGGGGCCTATTCCAAGAGCGACTATGTTACCACCTTCATTGGAGGCATCATCGATGCGAGCGGGAAGCCGAGGCTGAGCGTGATCGTGTCCATCAACGAGCCCAGGCCCCACTATTATGCGAGCATCGTGGCTTGCCCCGTGTTCAAAAGGATAGTACAGAAGAGCGCCAGCATTATGGACATCAGCCCGAGCATCACGGTGGCCAGCAAAGGGGGAACGGGTAATGAAGGCATCTGAGGCAGCCGCCATCCTCGATGGAGCGCGGATCACAGGGACGGACAACGAGTTTTCCCGCCTGCGGGCGAACTCCCGGTCCATCCGGCCCGGTGATGCGTTCATCGCAGTGAAGGGAAGCGCCGACGACGGCCACCGGTATATCGAAGATGCCATCAAGGCAGGCGCGAGGGTGGTCTTCTGCAACCCCGGGACCTGCACGGCCAATTCTCACGCCGTCACCGCCATCGAGGTCCCGGACACCCGGGAGGCCCTGCGGAGGCTCCTGCCCGCGCTGTACCCCGAAGCGGAGAGATTGGGTCTCATCGGGATCACCGGCACCAACGGCAAGACCACTACCACCTATCTCCTGGAATCGGTCTTAAAGGCGGCGGGCAAAGAGCCGGGGGTGATCGGCACCATCAACATGCGCCATCATAACGTCAGCATCACTTCGTCGATCACGACGCCGGGGCCGCTCGACCTCTTCGAGCAGCTCGACTCCATGGCACGTGCCGGCGTGGATACCTGCGTGATGGAGGTGAGCTCCCATTCCCTCGATCAGGACAGGGTCATGGGGCTCAAGTTCGACTGCGGCATATTCACGAACCTGAGCCAGGATCACCTCGACTATCACCCGGACATGGAGGCGTATTTCCTCGCCAAGAAAAGACTCTTCGATGTCTATCTGAAGGGCGCCGCGGTCATCAATATCGACGATGCCTTCGGGAAGCGGCTCGTCAGGGATCTCCCCGATGCCATCACCTACGGCAGACAGGCAGGCGCCCTGATCCATCTCCGCTTATGCAGGGCCGACAGCGAGGGCCTGCACCTCACCCTGTCGAGCCCGGCAGGGGATCTGCACCTCAATAGCCGGCTCATGGGGGAGGTCAACGCATACAACATCATGGCCTGCGTAGGCGCATCCATCGCCTCGGGAATTGACAAGAGCGCCGTCGTCTCCGGTATCGAAGCCCTCCAGGAGGTCCCGGGCAGGATGGAGCCGGTGAGAAACCGCCTGGGGCTGACCGTTCTCGTAGATTTCGCACACACCCCGGACGCCCTCCAGCATGCACTTGCCTCGGCCAGGTCGTTCACGAAGGGCAGGCTCATCTCCGTATTCGGCTGCGGGGGCGATCGCGACCGGACAAAGAGGCCCTTGATGGGCGCCATTGCCGCTGCAGCCTCGGATGTCGTGATCGTGACCTCGGACAACCCCCGAAGCGAAGATCCGGCCGCCATCATCGAGGATATCGTCGCCGGGATCGACGACCGGAGCAGGCTGATGGTCGAGCCTGACCGATGCAAGGCCATACGGCTCGGGATCGGCCTGATGAAAAGCGGCGACTGTCTGCTCATTGCAGGCAAAGGCCACGAGACCTATCAGATCATCGGCTCGCAAAGGCTGTCTTTCGACGACAGGGTCTGCGCTGCGCAGTGTCTGGAGGAGGTGAGCAGACCATGAGGCTCGCTGCCTATGACGCAGCCGAATGCACCGGCGGGACCGTCGCGTACGGAAGCCCCGAGACCGTTTTCACCGGGGTGTCCACAGACACACGGACCATCCGGCGAGGGGATCTGTTCGTGGCGCTTGCCGGCGAGCGATTTGACGGACATGCGTTCGTGAACGAGGCCTTCTCGCGGGGCGCCGCCGGCGCGGTGGTCATGCAGGACGGGTTCCGCGGCCCGGGAACGGTCATCTCCGTGGACGACACGCTCGCGGCCCTGGGAGACATCGCCGCGTTCATCAGAAACCAGTATCATCCCGTCGTGGTGGGCATCACCGGATCGGCGGGCAAGACCACCACCAAGGAGCTGTGCGCCTCGATACTCTCTCTCGAAGGAACCTGCCTGAAGACCGAGAAGAACTACAACAATCTCATCGGCGTGCCGTTGAGTGTGCTCGGTCTCTCAGACGAGCACCGCTTCGCGGTCATCGAGATGGGAACGAATCGATTCGGGGAGATCGACCGCCTTGCGTCCATTGTCCGCCCCCGGGCGTCCATCCTCACCAATATCAATCCGGTTCACTTAAGCGGGTTCAGGAGCATCGCTGGAGTCATCAGGGAGAAGCAGGCCATTTTCTCGCATACGGCTCAAAACGGCTTCGCCGTGATTGATCCGCACCAGGAGCACATGGACAAGGTGGTTATCCCTTCACACCTTGCCCGGTTCACCTACTCCCGCCTGGGCAAGGCGGATGTGACCCTGAAGGAGGTGCTCCACCAGGGCCTGGACGGCACCGAGATCGTGATGGCTGCGGCGGGCAGGGAGATCAGGACGAAAGTCCCGCTGCCGGGGATGCACAATGTCGTCAACGCCCTGGCCGCGGCGGCATGCGCCCTGGCTTTGGGCATCGACCCTGAGAAGATCTCCCGCGGCATCGCGGACGCGCGGTTTCCGGGCATGCGCTCGGAGGTCATCGTGCACCGGGGGGTTTCCATTATCAACGACTCCTACAACGCCAACCCGGCCTCCATGAAGGCGGCACTTGAGGTGCTCGTTGAATCGCCGAATACATACCGGGTGGCCGTACTGGGCGATATGCTGGAGCTGGGCAAAGAGGCTGAGCACTGGCATGCGGAGCTGGGGAAATGGGTGGCCAAGGCAGGGGTCGACCGGCTCGTCGTCACCGGGGAAATGGCCCGGACCGTAGCGGATGAAGCGCTCCGGCAGGGAATGGACCCTCACTCGGTCCGCATTGCACTGAACCATGAAGAAATCCTTGGGCACCTTCTCGATGTGCTGGACAGGGATGCCGCCGTGCTGGTCAAGGCATCCCGGGGCCTGCATCTCGACGATGTGGTGACCAGGCTCAAGGCGGTGGGCTGATCATGCTGTATCATATCCTCTACCCACTCCACACGGACTTCGCGATCTTCAACGTATTCAAGTACATCACCTTCCGGTCGATCTACGCCACCATCACCGCCCTTATCATCTGCCTGTGGCTGGGCCCGTGGTTTATCAGGAAGCTCACCGAGCTCAAACTCAGGGAGCGGATCAACGGCCATACCCCCAAGACTCACCAGGGGAAGTCCGGAACACCCACCATGGGGGGCATCCTGATCATCTCGGCCGTGGTCCTGTCCACACTTCTGTGGGTTGACCTGGAGAACCTCTACATCTGGATGGGTATGATCATCCTGCTGAGCTTCGGGCTTTTGGGATTCGTGGATGATTATCTCAAAACCATCAAGGGAAACATGAAGGGCTTGCCGGGACGGTTCCGGCTCGCGGTGGAGTTCGCCGTCGCCGCGCTGATCGGGTATATCCTTATCAATATACCCGGCTTCGACCGGTCCATCGTGATCCCCTTCTTTAAAAATATATCCATCGACTTGGGCGTCTTCTACGTTCCCTTTGCCATGCTGGTGATCGTGGGGAGTGCGAACGCCGTCAATCTCACCGATGGACTCGACGGGCTGGCGATCGGGCCCTGCACGATCGCAGCAGCGACCTATCTCATCTTCGCCTATGTGACAGGCAACATCAAAGCGGCTTCATACCTCCAGTTCCCCTTCATATCCGGTGTCGGAGAGCTCTCGATCTTTCTCGGCGCCCTGGTGGGCGCAGGCATGGGGTTCCTCTGGTACAACGCCTACCCCGCCCAGGTGTTCATGGGCGATGTGGGTTCGTTGAGCCTGGGAGGAATCCTGGGAACAGTGGCACTGATTACCAAACAAGAGGTGCTGCTGGTGGTGGTCGGAGGGATATTCGTGATGGAGGTGGTGTCTGTCATCCTGCAGGTGAGCTTCTTCAAGTATACGAAGGGCAGACGCATATTCCGGATGGCCCCCATTCACCATCATTTCGAGCTCAAGGGATGGCCGGAACCCAAGATCATCGTGCGGTTCTGGATCATCTCGCTCCTGTTGGCGCTGGTGGCCATCTCGACCCTGAAACTGAGGTAAAGGCTATGGGAAAGAATGAACGGGAACTCCATTATCTGCAGATGATCGTCGATTTTTACATGGATCATGAGGACAAGAACATTGTCGCACTCCTCATGAGGATCAGCGAGAGTCTAGAAAGGATGCGGGCTTGCGCGTAGTTGTATGGGGCACGGGCCAGACGGGCCTGAACACGGCGCGGGAGATGATCAAACAGGGCCACGAGGTACGCCTTGTGGACGAGAAGCCTGCACAGGCAGGCCTGGACCTGCCGGTCACCCTGCTCAGCAAAGACGATATGCTCTGGGCCGACCTCGTGATCCCGAGCCCCGGGATCCCGAAACACCACCCCATGCTCGGCCTGGCGAAAAAGGTGCTCTCCGAGGTGGAGGTCGCGTCTTCGCTCCTGACGGGGACCCTCATCGCCATCACGGGCACCAACGGCAAGACGACAACAACCACGCTCATCCACCAGATCCTCTGCCGGGCGGGTCTCGACGCGGGCATCGGGGGAAACATCTCGCCCCCGCTCATCTCGCTCGTCGAGCGGAACCCCCGCTATGTGGTCGCCGAGATCAGCACCTTCCAGATGGAGTGGATCGAGCGATTCAGGCCGCACATCGGCGTGTGCCTGAACATCACCCCTGACCATCTGGACCGCTACCGGGACATGGATGAGTACGTGCTGTACAAGAAGATCATGTTCAAGAATCAGGAAGAAGGCGACATCGCGGTGCTCAACGACGACGATCCGTATCTGAAGGACGTGGGCGGCCGCGCGCGCCGGGCGGGCTTTTCGTTTTCCAGCCCTTCCTCGCAAGACGGCGCATTCATTCAGGGATCGCGCATCTTCTTCAAGGGAAGCATCGAAGGGCCGGGGCCTTTGCTTCCTCAAGACAGGGAGCTCGGCAACGGCTTGAAGGAAGACATGCTCGCCTCGGCCCTGGTGGCGCGGCTGCTGGACATCGACTCCGAGGCGGCCCAGGAGGTGTTCGCCGCTTTTCCGGGGATCCACCACCGATACGAGCACGTGGCGACCATCGACGGCGTGACCTTTGTGGACGACTCCAAGGCAACCAACGTGGGTGCACTGGAAACGGCGCTCTCCGGGATGCAGTCGCGGGTAATCCTCATCCTCGGAGGCAAGGACAAGGGAGGCGACTTCTCGCACATCGCGAAGCGCTTCAGAGAAAAGATCCGCCTGGCCGTCGTGCTGGGCGAAGCCGCCGGCAGGATCAGGCAAGAGATTGAAGATTTCGTGGAAACTGAAGCTGCAACGGACATGCAGCAGGCGGTGAGGACGGCATTCGAAAAGGCGGAAAGCGGCGACACGGTGCTCTTAAGCCCGGGGTGCGCCAGCTTCGACATGTTTAACAGTTATGCCCACAGGGGAGATGTGTTCCGGCAATGCGTGTACTCGATCAGATAATGCCCGAGATGGATTTCGACATGGTCTTCCTCATGGCCACGCTCATGCTGCTGGTCATGGGGACGGTCATGATCTTTTCCTCGAGCTATTTCATATCCAAGGAGATGTACAACGACAGCTTTGCCATGATCGGAAGGCACCTCTTCCACCTCATGGTGGGCATCGTTGCGATGGGGTGTCTCATCCGCGTGGACTACCGGAGGTTCAACACCCGCTTCTTTGTGCTCTTCGCGCTGGGTGCCGGGATCATCGCATGTATCCTGTGCTTCGTCCCGGGAATCGGCGTCATGGGAGGCCATGCCCGGAGATGGATCAGGGTCCCCTTTCTCACGGTGCAGGCATCCGAGATCATGAAGATCGCCCTCATCTTCTATCTCTCCTATTCCCTGTGCAAGAAAACCAAGAATATCCATGACTACCGGTACGGTGTTCTGCCCATTCTGGCGGTCGTGGGCGTAAGCGCCCTGCTCATCCTCATCGAGCCCGACTTCGGCACCGCCGCCACCATCGGGATATGGTCGTTCTTCATCCTCTTCATTGCCGGCATGCGGATCAAGCACCTGATCCTCACCCTGCTGATCATCCTGCCGATCGGGGTCCTCACGATGCTCCTGGAGCCCTATCGCAAGGCCAGGCTGCTCGCCTTCATGAATCCGTGGGAGGACATGTACGGCATCGGGTACCAGACTGTGCAGTCCATGGTGGCCCTTGCCAGCGGAGGCGTCTTCGGCTCGGGTCTGGGCGAAGGCACCCAGAAGCTCTTCTTCCTCCCCGCCCCCCACACCGACTTCATTCTGTCGGTCCTGGGCGAAGAGCTCGGATTCATCGGCGTCCTGTTCATCGTTGCGCTCTTCGGGTTCTGGATCTGGAGGGGATATACCATCGCCATGGCCACGAACGACGGCTTCGGGTTTCTCCTGGTCGTCTCCGCCGTCTCGCTCATTGGATTGCAGGCCATCGTGAACATGGGGGTGGCAATGTCCGTCTTCCCTACGACAGGCATCGCCCTTCCCTTCTTCAGCTACGGAGGATCAAGCCTGGTGACCGCCATGGTAGCGTCGGGCATCGTGCTCTCGGTATCGCGGAGGGCCCGGCTATGAGGATGATCATCACTGCAGGGGGGACCGGGGGACACATCATGCCGGCCGTGGCCATTGCCGAGGCGATAAGGGAGCTTTCTCCCGGGACCAGGATCCTGTTCGTAGGAACGGACCGGGGCATGGAGGAGAGGATTGCAGGCCTTTACGGCCTTGATTTCACGGCAATCAGGGCGCTCGGCATCAAGGGCAAGTCGCCGGTCCAGGTGGGAAGAGCAGCGGTGACGAACACGGCGGCCTTCTTCAAGGCCCTGAAGATCGTCCGTGCGTACCGGCCCGACTGGGTCGTGGGCACGGGCGGGTACATCACCGGCATGGTGGTGCTTGCAGGCTACCTCCAGGGAGCCGCCTGCGCGATCCAGGAGCAGAACAGCATCCCGGGCCTGACCAACCAGATCCTGTCTCGATTCGCAAACCGGATCTTCCTGGCGTTCCCGGATACCCGAAAGGTGTTTCCCCAACGGAAATCCGTGGTCTCGGGCAACCCCGTGCGCGCGGGCATCATCCAGGGCAAAAAGGCGGAGCGCGGGCAGAGCCTCCTCATCCTGGGCGGATCGCTGGGCGCCGGGAGCATCAACGAGGCCGCGGTCGAGGCCTTACGTATCCTGAAACAGGAAGGCCTTGTCCCGGATGTCGTCCATCAGTGCGGGCCGAGGGACTACGACCGGGTCGTAAGCGCCTATCGCGACATGGGGCTCACCGCAGAGGTGCACGCCTTCATCGACGATATGGCGCCGGTCTACAACCGGGCATCCATGGCAATATGCCGGTGCGGCGGGCTCACCCTTGCCGAGCTCTCCGCCATGGGCATCCCCGCAATCATGGTCCCCTACCCCCATGCAGCCGATGACCATCAGACAGCCAATGCCCGGTACGTGGAATCTCATGGAGGCGGGTGGATCATCCCGGACAGGGAGCTGAGCCCCCAGAGGCTCGCAGGCGAAATCAAGGCGCGGTTCTTCGAGAGGGATACGCTGGAGAAAGCAGCTTCCTGCATCGCAGGGCTCGGGCTCGGGCAGGGATCACAGTTTATTGCGCAGGAGATACTTCGATGTTCAGGGGCATAAGCAGAATACACTTCGTCGGCATCGGCGGCATCGGCATGAGCGGCATCGCCGAGCTGCTCATCAACCTACGTTTCTCTGTGTCCGGATCGGATGTGTCCGACTCGGATACCGTGGCCCGGCTGCGCTCTCTGGGAGCCCGGATCGAGATCGGCCACAATGCCGGCAACCTGGGCGACGCCCAGGTGGTGGTGTATTCTTCGGCAGTTGGCCTTGACAACCCCGAGTGCGCCGCTGCAAAGGCAAAGGGCCTGCCGGTGATCCCCAGGGCCGAGATGCTCGCGGAGATCATGCGGATGAAGCACTCCATCGCCATCGCCGGCACACACGGCAAAACAACCACTACCTCGATGCTCGCAACCATCCTCGCGGTGGCGGACCTGGACCCCACCGCGATCATCGGCGGCAAGCTCGACATGTTCGGCTCCAATGCACGCCTGGGCGACGGTGACCTGCTGGTGGCCGAGGCGGACGAGAGCGACCGCTCGTTCCTCAAGCTGGCGCCCATAGTGGCCGTGGTGACCAACATCGAGAGGGAGCATATGGACTGCTACCGCGATCTTGACGATATCCTGAACACCTATGTCCAGTTTCTGAACAAGGTTCCCTTCTTCGGGTTCAACATGGTCTGCCTGGATAACGAGCATGTCCAGCAGATCCTGCCCCGGCTGGAGAGAAAGGTCGTGACCTACGGCTCCCACACCCAGGCCATGTACCGGTATACAGACCCCGTGTTCGAGGGACTCTCCTCGCGATTCACCGCCCACCGAAACGGCGGCACTCTGGGCGAGGTGAAACTGTCCGTGCCCGGGGTCCACAACTGCCTCAACGCCCTGGCGACCATAGGCACGTGCATGGAGCTCGGGCTTGATTTCGAGGTGATCAGAAAGGGCCTTGCAGCATACAAGGGCGTCCAGCGAAGGGCACACATCAGGGGAGAGAGGGCCGGCATCACGGTCATGGATGATTACGGCCACCACCCCACGGAGATCAAGGCAACACTGAAGGCTTTGAAGAACGGCTTTCCAAATCGGCGAATCATCGCGGTTTTCCAGCCCCACCGCTACACGCGGACCAGGGACCTCTTCGATGACTTCGTCACCGCGTTCTACGACGCATCCAAGCTGCTCATCACCGAGATCTACCCCGCGTCGGAAAAACCCATCGAAGGGGTGTCGGGCAAGATGCTCTGGGAGAGCATTCAGGCACACGGGCACCGGGACGCCCACTATGTTGAGGACAAGAACGATATCCCGCAGAGGCTGAAGGAACACCTCCGGGAGGGAGACCTGGTGGTCTTCCTGGGAGCAGGCGACGTCTGGAGACAGGGATTGAAGGTTCTGGAGATGATCGGATGAAGGAATACGCGACCGTCAATGCATGCGACCTGACGACCATGCACTGCGGCGGCACCATCGCCACCCTGTACGAGCCCGAGACAAAAGAGGAGCTCGCATCCCTCCTCGGCCGTCTCGACAGTTTTGTCGTGATCGGGGGCGGCTCCAATATGATCTTCTCCGATGGTCTCATCGCAACACCTGTGATCAGGCTCGGAAAGGACTTCTCCTCGCTGAGCATCGAGGGCGGCGCCCTGCATGCGCAAGCGGCGACACCACTGAAGACCCTGCTTCAGTACTGCATCGACAACGGCCTGTCCGGCCTCGAATTCATGGCGGGAATCCCGGGCACCGTGGGCGGAGCTCTCGCCATGAACGCAGGCACGCCGGATAAAGGCATCATGGACGCGGTCCTCGAGGTGGAGTATGTGGACGGCACGGGCATCCACGTGGTGAAGAGGGATGCGATTTCCTATGGTTACCGCCGGGGCGGGTTCGACTCCCGTGCGGTCGTTATCTCTGCCCGTCTTCGCGTTGAGCCGCTCACCCCCGAGGAGGTCGCCGCGGCCATGCAGCCCTATCTCCTCAAGAAAAAGAACCAGCCCAAGGGGTTCAGCAGCGGGTCCATGTTCAGAAACCCCCCGGGCTTAGCCGCCGGACGCCTCATCGAGCAGGCAGGACTCAAGGGCTTGCGAATCGGCGGCGCAAAGATATCCGAGATTCACGCGAATTTCATCATCAATGATGGGAATGCGACCACCGCCGACATCAGGTCTCTTCTCCATACGATCAAGGAGCGGGTCAAAGAGAGGTTTGGGATCGAATTGCAGGAGGAGGTAAAAATCATTGATGAACGATTATAAAGAAACAAAAAAGATCGCCTCCAAGAAGAAAACACTCTCCAAGATCAACCTTGCCATCCGGGTGTCCATCTGGCTCTGTCTCAGTGTTTCCGGCGCACTGATCGTATTCTGCGGGACAGCGTACGTGGTCAACTCCGAGCTGTTCAAGGTGCGCGAAATCACGATCAAGGGCAACGAGCACATGGACAATGATGAGGTGCTGGCCCTGCTCGATATCGAGGAGGGAGACAATATCCTGGGATGGGACATGGATGCGGCGCGCCAGAGACTGCTGACCCACCCCTGGATCAAGGATGTGGGCATCACCCGGAGCTTCATTCCCACCGGGGTCGGGGTCCGCATCGTGGAGCACCGGCCTACAGCCACCCTCATCCTCAAGGACAAACCCTACCTGATCTCTGAGGATGGGGTGGTATTCGCGTCCGCCCCGGAGGACAATTACGGGCTCATGATCCAGGCGCGGGAGTATGCACCGTCCCGGGGTGAGGAAGACCTCCACGACGTGCTCAAGGCGGCCATCCGCGCGGTCTCCATCGTGGAATCGAAAGGGCTTAAGGTCAGGGACTTGGTCATCGAGGCGGGCGGAGTCATGAACATCAGGCTTGACAAAGGCATAACCCTTGTCATTCTTGGAGAAATGACTCCGCTGAAGGTGGACATGGCCCTGAAGGCCATGCGTGAGATCAAACCGACATGCGGGACTGTCATGGATCTGACATGCGAGGACAAAATCGTTTTACGGAATCGAGGGGGTTATGGCGGCGAGGGATAGGATCATTGTCGGGCTTGACATCGGGACCACCAAGATCTGCTGCATCATCACCGAGCTCAAGGAGAACGGAGATCTCGAGGTGATCGGATTCGGCATCTCGGAGTCAAAGGGCCTCCGCAGAGGGTTGGTGGTGAACATGGAGCATACGGTCGAGGCCATCGGGTGCGCGGTGGAGGATGCCGAGCGGATGGCCGGAATCCGGGTGGACGAGGTGTTCACCGGCATTGCGGGGGGTCACATACAGGGGATCACCACCAGTGCGGTCATCTCGGTCAAGGGCGAGGACATTACCCCTGCGGACAAGAAACGTGTGGTGGACCAGGCCCGGGAGTTTGCCAAGCCCGTGGGCGTAGAGGTCATCCATGTGCTTCCCCAGGAATTCTGCGTGGACGACATCAGCGGCATATCCGATCCGGTGGGCATGGCAGGATCGAAACTTCAGGCGCACGTTCACATCGTCACCGGTTCCATATCAGCGGTGAGCAATATCACGAAATGCGCTCAGAAGGCCGGGCTCGGGCTGCAGGACATCGTCCTCCAGCAGATCGCTTCGGCGGCGGCGATCCTCACCCCCGACGAGATGCAGCTGGGCGTCATCCTCATGGATATCGGCGGAGGAACCACGGACATCGCGCTGTTCAGCGAAGGGGCTATCCGCCACACCGCGGTTCTCGCCCTGGGGGGGGACCACATCACCAATGATATTGCCGTAGGCATCCGGACCCCGATCTCCGAGGCGGAGCGCCTGAAGATCAAATACGGACATGCTATCGCCGCCAGGGTATCCTCGGACGAGCAGATCGAGGTGCCCTCCATCGGGGGTGACACGATAAACACGGTACCAAGGAGAGTCCTTGCGGAAATCATCGAATCACGGGTAGAAGAACTCTTTAAGCTGGCATACACGGAGATACGCAACACAGGACTGGCCGAGACCATGTCGGCAGGCCTCGTCCTCACCGGAGGGGCTTCATCCCTGGAAGGCGTGGCCCAACTCGCCGAGAGCATCATGCACCTGCCCGTCCGTGTGGGTTATCCCCGCGGAATCAAGGGGCTGGTGGAGCTGGTGAACAGCCCCGCCTATGCAACGGCGGTGGGCCTGTGCATCTACGGGGCCAGCAAACCCAGCAACGGCTTTAAGGCAAAGAAGGGCACATCAATGTTCGAGCGGGTGCTGGATCGCATGATCCGGTGGTTTAAAGAGGTCTTTTAGACAGAGGAGGAGACCATGTTTGAGTTGGAAAAAGTAGAAAATACCGGAGCGAAGATCAAGGTGATCGGTGTCGGGGGATGCGGTTGCAACGCGGTCAACAACATGATCGCAGCCAATCTCAAGGGCGTGGACTTCCTGGCCTGCAACACTGATATCCAGACATTGAAATCCTCCCTCTCTCCCAACAGGGTGCAGATCGGAACCAAGCTCACCCGGGGCCTCGGGGCAGGAGGAGACCCGGAGATGGGCAAGAGCGCGGCCCAAGAGAGCGAGCAGGAAATCCGAAGCTCCCTGGAAGGCGCCGATATGGTGTTCATCACCGCTGGCATGGGCGGCGGAACCGGCACCGGCGCATCCCCCATCGTGGCGCGGATCGCCCGAGACATGGGCGCGCTCACCGTGGGTGTGGTCACCAAGCCCTTCCCCTTTGAGGGAAAGCGCAAGATGAAGCAGGCCGAGTCCGGAGAGAAAGAGCTCTCCGAGCACGTGGACGCCCTGATCGTCATTCCCAACAACCGGCTGCTCAGCATGGCGGGCAAGAACGTGCCCATGCTCCAGGCCTTCCGGATGGCGGACGACATCCTCACCAATGCGGTCAGGGGCATCTCCGACCTGATCAACAACACCGGCCTGGTCAACGTTGACTTCAACGACGTGCGCGCCGTCATGGTGGAAAAGGGCAAGGCGCTCATGGGCATCGGCTACGGATCGGGCGAAAGCAGGGCCCAGGAGGCGGCACAGGCGGCGATCTCCTCGCCTTTGCTGGAAGACATGGACATCCAGGGGGCAAAGGGGCTTCTCATCAACATCACCAGCGGCCAGGACATCACCATGGACGAGATCCACGAGGCCTCCACCCTTATCCAGTCTGCTGCCCATGAAGACGCAAACATCATCTGGGGCGTGGTCATCGATGAGAACATGCACGAGCAGATGGCCATCACGGTCGTGGCCACCGGTTTTTCCAGCAAGCCCATCGTACTCTCCAGCACCACCGAGGAGCCGGTGATATCGCGCACTCGTGAAAAGCAGACCGCCACGGTCATCGACTACAACCGCCCGGCGTTCATGCGGAAGAAGGAGCTTGGCGGCGAGAAAGAGGTGGTCAGGCTGGGCATGGTCGTGGACGACAGCATTCTCGATGAAGACACCTACAATGTCCCGACTTTCTTAAGAAAGAAAGCCGACTAGGGAATCATCGATGAGGCCGACACGGGTCGAGATCGATCTATGCGCCATCAAGGGCAACCTCGATGCCATACGCGCATGGACGAAGACCAAGATCATGATGGCCATCAAGGCCGACGCATACGGCCACGGCGCCCATGTGGTGGGGAGGTTCGTCCAGGATCAGCGCGCCGCCGACATGCTCGGGGTGAGCTGCATCGAGGAGGGCGTCCACCTCAGGGAGGCGGGCGTATCCCTGCCCATCCTCAACTTCGGCCTCATTTGCAATTCTCAGGAAGATTGCGACACCATCTTCTCCCACCGGATCACCCCTACCCTGGTGGACCGTGCACCGGTGGAAAGTCTTATTGCAGGCGCCAGGAAATGGAATCGCCCCATCGGCGTGCATATCAAGACCGATACCGGCATGGGCAGGCTCGGTTTCGATCCCGGGGAAGCCGTCGAGCTGGCGCGATATCTCTCCGGAATTCCGGAAATCACCATATCGGGCGTCTACACCCACTTTCCTGTCTCCGACGTGCCCGGACATCCCTTCACCTCCTCCCAGCTGACGGCGTTCACTGAGTTCGCAGACCGGTTGAAGTCGCTGGGTATCCCCGCGGGCATCCGGCACTGTGCGAATTCGGGCGCTATCCTCAACCATCCCGAGTCATACCTTGACATGGTCCGGCCGGGCATCCTCTGTTATGGACTCTATCCCTCGCATGAGCTGCCTAAGACGCTCAAGGTGGTCCCCGCCATGACGCTCAAGTCCGCCATCATGTTCGTCAAGCGGGTGAAGAAGGGCACCGGCCTCTCCTACGGGCTCACCTATCGCGCCCCGAAAGACACCTATATCGCAACGATCCCCGTGGGGTATGCCGACGGATTCGCCCGCTCGCTGTCGAACATCGCACGGGTGACCATCCGGAACAAGACCTACCCCGTGGTGGGCAGGATCTGCATGGACCAGACCCTCATCGACCTGGGCGACGATCTCTATCCCCAGGGCGAAGAGGTGGAGATCTTCGGCCGCGGCTCCATCACCGCGGAAACGCTGGCCGAATGGGACAACACCATCCCCTACGAGATCACCTGCAACATGAGCCGGAGGGTTCCGCGCACCTACTCCCACAACCAGTCGTGAACCGATGCCGAAAGGGGTAATCCCCTGTGTAACGGTTCAGTTTCAGGGTAATATCCAGATCACGTCGGTTTTCAACACCTGAACCGTTTCATCATTCCTAATGTGTCTTCTCCAGGCAGTCATCATGCTCCCGTCTTCCAAGCCGGGCGGGACCCGGATCGACCTCATCTCGGATACAAGCATCATCGGGTTCTCTATCCGTAGCGGCTTGGTCCTGCTCACCAGAGAAACAAGACTCTCCTGAAAGAGGGAAGAGCTTGGGAAGGGGCGATTCACCTGAAACAAAATCCACCACATAAACGAAAGATACCAAATGGAAAAAGGGGAACGGCCTATCCGGCCGTTCCCCTTTTCCGCCCTGAAGAAGGGGGTTTGTTTTAACGCTTGATCACACTGGATACGCTGCTCGTATAGCTCTGGCCGTTTGCGTCATACCCGACCACGGTCCAGTATATCGTCGTTTTCGACGGGATGAACCAGTACCAGAGCACCGGGTGCAGGCTGCAGTATGTTTTGCTGCCCGTATAGATGGTCGTGAAGTTCTTATTGTCGATCGAGGCATATACCTTGAACCTCACCATGCCCTCGGCCTTCCACGAGAAGACGGGATTGTCCCTCATCACGGCGCCATTCGCAGGGCTGACCGGCTCGATGACGATCTCTTCTTCCTGTACGAGCACGGTCACGGTATCCGGACTGCTGGTGTCGGTTCCGTCATATACCCTGAGCTCGAATACATAGGTGCCTTTCTTGGTGGGGGTAAAGGACGGGGTGGCCGTGTTGGACCCGCTCAGCGACACCCTGGTGCCCGAGACCTGGGACCAGATATAGGAAATGGTATCGCCGTCGGGATCGAAGCTGGCGCGGCCGTCCAGAGTCACCTTCTCTCCGATGTTCGCGGTCTGGTTGTCTCCCGCATCGGCTACAGGCACCTGGTTGTGAGCATCAACGGTCACGGTTACGCTGGCCTCGGAAACCGCCTTGCCGTCCGAGACCCTCACCGTGAAGGTCAGCACGCCGGAGGTGGTGGGGGTGAAGCTCGGGCTCACCGTATTTGCTCCGGCAAGGTCCACTCTCGCGCCTGAGCTCTGGGTCCATGCATAGGTGAGCGTATCGCCGTCCACATCGTAGGAGGCCGCAGCACTCAAGGTTACCAGTTCCCCTACATACACCAGGATATCATCGCCGGCATCGGCGACCGGGGCATTGTTCAGAGCCATCACCCTGATTACCACCCTATCCGGGGTTGATTGGACTTTGCCGTCAGAGACCACCAGCTCGAACTCCCGGGTCCCTTCAGACACCGCATCGAAATACGGAGATGCGGTCTGCGCTCCCTGGAGATTCACCTGGATACCGGCTGTCTGCCGCCATGAATAGCTCAGGGTGTCTCCGTCAGGATCCGACGAGGCGCTGCCGTTAAGCGTTACACGCTCTCCCACCTGAACGTCCTGATCACTGCCTGCATTGGCGGTCGGGGCCTGGTTCGCGGCCGCGTTGACCGTGACTATGACCTCATCGGCGGGGCTGACAAGGGAGCCGTCCGAGCAGGTTACCGAGAACCGGTACTGCCCCTCGGCTGTGAAGGTGAGGGATATATCCTGCCGATTCATGTTCGGGAGCTGCACTCCACTCCCTGAGACCAGTCGCCACTGGTAGGTGAGCGCATCGCCGTTGGGGTCGGACCCCGTTGCATGAAGGGTGACCTGGGACTGCACCTCGATGGTCATATCACTGCCTGCGCTGACACTGGGCGCCACATTCCTGATGGTGATATCCACAGTGTCGGTGGCAGATGACTTACCGTCGAAACACCTGAGCATGAACCGGTAGACGCCCGCCTTCGTACCCATGAAGCTTGCGGTGGCACGGTTTGCATTCTCGATCTGCACCGAAACCGGCCCTGATACCTGAGACCAGGTATACTGCAGGGTGTCTCCGTTAGGATCACGGGACTTCGATCCGTCAAGGTATACCCTGGTGGGATTCACGGTTTGATCGTTGCCGGCATTGGCAACCGGCCGGTTATCAGCCGGGTTGGTGGGGTCGGAGTTGTTGTAGTACTCTTCCAGGTTGGAAATGCCGTCACCATCGCTGTCCCCCGATGCATCAGCAGGATTGTTGGGATTCAGGCCATGGGAGGTTTCCCAGGAATCCGGCATTCCGTCTCCATCGCTGTCGAGCCTCAGGATGATGGTGTCCGAGACAGGGGTGCTCATCCAGTTGCCGACAGCGTCCCTGAAGTTTGCATACACGGTCTTTGTTCCGTCCCCGGCAGTCAGGGTCCACTGATAGGTGGTCGCATAGGCAACCACGTTCGACCAGCTCGTGCCGTCGTTGCTGAAACGCATGCCTGCCACGCTGCCTCCCGAATCGGAGGCGGACAGGGTCAGGGTGACCGTCCTGCTGGGGGTCGTGCTGCTGCCGCCGTTGATCACGATCGATCCGGTAGGCGGGGTCACGTCGGCCGAGCCGGTAGTAATGCTCGCCTCCTCAGAATAACCGGACTCGTTGTTCGACGTGTCATAGGCGGTGACAGCGATGTAATAGGTTCTCCCGAGCGGGACGTTGTCGAACCGGTAACTCGTGACGTTCCCCACGTCCAGCCCGCTTCCATAGCTCCTTGATGCAGTGCCGTAATAAACCTTGTACCCGGCAAGATCGTCCTCGGTGTTGGCATTCCAGCTCACCAGAATCGATGCTGCAGATCCAAGAACGGGCATGCATGCCAGAAAAATGAACAGACAGAAAAGACCACGTAATGCCCTCATAAAAACACCTCCAGTAGTTCCGATTATCAAATGCTCGTGAGGCAATTTGAGGGCCAAGAAGATTTGGCTAATTATTCTGCTTTGTTACAGATTGAATCTCCCCTCGGCGAGCAACACTTTCGTAGGTAATCGTTACTGTTTCGTAATCAGGTTCGCCCTTGTTTAGACCTCGACCAGTGCCTCTTAAGAGAATGCAGCCGAACCCGGTAATTCCTGCCCGGTCCCCCGGCGGAAGCCGGCGTATCCGGGCCTGCCGGGCCTTCCCCGCCGCCCCGGCAGTTCCCGGCCCGGATGTATATGCAGGGATCTTGAAAACTTCGCGCCTTCTCCTCATTACTGTTCTAAAGCAGGATAGTATAGTAAGGGTCACAGGATGGAGGGGTCAGGATAGCAATGGGCGCCCGCTATCTTTGGGGAAGAGGATCTGCTTGAAATACCACGGGTGAGTGTGTCATGCTCACGCATATGAGAAAGGCCATTTGCACAGTGCTTCTCCTCATGCTCGTCTGCTGCCCGGCAAAGGCCGCGGCCATGAGCTTTGAAGAGGAGCGCAAGATCGCCAATGAGATCGTCACGGTCCTGGATGCCCAGGGACTGATCGTCCACGACCAGGAGATCACCTGGCCGGTCAAGCTGGTGACCGACAGGCTTGCCGACCACGTGAAAGACCCCATCTATTCTTTCAAGATCCACGTCATCGAGGACAGGTCGATCAATGCATTCGCCATTCCCGACGGGCACATCTTCGTCAATACCGGCACCCTCCTGTTCGTGCGGGACCTCGACGAGCTCGCCGCGGTCATTGGTCACGAAATGGGGCATGCGCAGATGAGGCACATCCCTCAGACCATCGAAGAGCAGAAAAAGGTGACGGCCGTGAGCATCGCGGGTATGCTCCTGGGAACCCTCCTGTCGGCCAAAAACCCGCAGATCGGCTCGGCCATGATCTTTTCATCGATCGGAGGGGGAGAGAATATCAAGCTCGCGCATTCCCGCCGCTTCGAAAATGAGGCGGACGAGTTCGGGAACAACCTCATGAGGGCCTCGGGCTTCAGTCCTGCTGCCATGAACCGGTTTCTCGTAAGGCTGGGGCCCTTCTCGGGCGGGGCGAACATTCCGGAATACCTGCTCACCCACCCCCACATAACCAGCCGTATCTCCGAGAAATCGCCGGACGAGCCGAACCCGGACCCGGACGAGCATTACTGGATGCTGTATTCCAGTGTGGTCGGCCTGGTCATCCCTGAAGAAGAAGCCAGACAGAGGGCGCAGGGCATTCCCGATCCCTATCGCAGACTCGCGCTCGGCCTGCTCGAAACGAGAAAGGGAAGGCACGAGGAGGCCCTGAAGCTCCTGGACGGCCTGGACATCCCTATGGCCTATGCCTACAAGGGGCTCAACCTCGCCATGGCGGGGAAGAAGGACGAGGCCTATCCCTATCTCAAAAACTACGGCACCTCGGCCAGGACCAGGGTCCCGCTGGCCGAGATCATGGAAGAGCGGGGGGAGTTCGACGAGGCGATCGCCATTCTCTCGCCGTACCAGAAGCAGAACATCCAGGTGGACTACAAGCTGGGCATCCTCTACCAGAAGTCATCGAACGAGGCCATGTCTCACGTTTCCTTTGCCCGGTATTTCTTCAAGACAGGCAAGTACAAGGCAAGCCTGTATCACATCGAAAAGGCCCTGGCTCAGGACAAAGTGCTGGATGCCCAGGTGGCAGGAGAGATGAAGGAGATGAAGGAGCTCATCGGAAAGATCAGGAGCTCGTGATCTCTTCAGCAGTTCAACAGCATGGCCCTGATCTTGGTGATGTCGAACATCTCGCCTTCGCCGGTGTCCTCGCAGAAGGCCTCTACAAAAGGAATACCCCCTTTGCGGAAGAGATATACGGGGCTGATCTTTTTCACCTGAATTTCCCCGTAGCCATGCCTGGGATAGAAGATAACGACCGATCTGCCGTCGAGAAGGGCCTTTTCAAAGATCCCCTCCCCCTTTGCCCCGTAGGGAAGCGGGGTCACCATGCCGAATGGGAAGATCCCCTCCTTCCGGGCTTCTTTCCACTCCTTCTTCTGAGTGAGCTTTGTGGGCACCATCATTCCCCATCTCGCTCCCTGGCCCCCCTCCCACGAAGGTGTCGCTCCCCTCACGATCACGTCGTTGTTGGCAAGTGAGGCCAGAACCTCCTCCTCGCGGTTTTCCGGAACCCGGTAGACCCCGGGGAGCACTTCGTCCAGTCCCGGAGGCAGTGCACCGCCCGCATCGTTCAGGACGAGAAAGGTCCCGCGGAGGATGCGGGCCTCGCTGTGTGCCATGACCCAACCCCTGATGGTCTTGTTCACGTTGTCGGGAAGCTCGTGCCGCGAGGTCCTCTCGAGAAAGGCGCCGATCTTATCTAAGTCCCATCCGAGGTGGAGCGCACGGGATATGGACCGCTTGGTGATCCGGTAGATGCTGACCACATCGGAGCGCATGAGGTCCGCAATCTCGCCGAGATTCAGCAGATCAACGGGATCGAAGTTTCCGGGAACCAGAACCTCCATATCCGGCTGAACCACAACCTCTTCTCCGTAGGCCTTGAGCGAGATCTCGATCCTTCCGGTCTTCAACGCCTGATAGACCGGCTCAGCGAACTTGAGCCACCGGTTTGCGCGGTCCGCCTGCATGACCCCCAGATCGAGCCACTGCCCGATCAGCCCGCGAACCATGCCTTCCACGCCTGTCTCATCCGGGTTCCTGCTGAGAATGAAGTTCTTCAGCGACCTGGCGAGGTAGTCCCACTGGAGGGCCCTGTCCCCCATCAAAGTGAAGGCCTTGTGATCGAGGCCGGGATAGTCCTTGCACGAGCGGATGAATCTCCACACGGGGTACCGGGCGTCGCCCTCGGCCGCGAGCTCTCTGGCGGCCTCCGATGAGATGCTCAAGACCCCGTTTTTCTCCTCGATGCAGCCGAGCTCCACGAGCTCCCAATACACGCGCTCGCATTCCGGAAGCTCCCCCAGCCGTTCTTCGAGAAACTGCCAGCCCCGCTTGAAGGGCTCCATCCCCGCCCTGCATCGTATCCGAGACATGCGAAGCGCATTGAGCAGGGCAATGTGCCCCCGGATGCTCACCCGCTCCGGCTCGGTCCAGGTGATATCGCCCGGGTCGGCGAAATGCCGCCTGCGAACCTCATCTAAAAGGGGATAGAGCGACGGGAGGAGGATGACCGGGTCCCTGCCCGATAGCCCTCCCTGGAACACGACGCCCCTTAAACCGAGCGCGGAAAGATCTTCTCTGAGCTCGTCGTGCCCGGAGAGATGGACGGCCGTGAGCACATCCCAGGGAACGCTCCCGCCGAGCTCATAGAGGTCGATGAGCAGGGTGAGCTGCCTGTCGGTGAGCTGGCCGAGTACTCTCTTAAGTCTTGTTTCGTCGCTCAGCTCCTCCGCGAGCCTGCAGGCGTCGGCCGGCTTCCCGAGTATGCGGGTGGAGAGGATCTCCACCATATAGGCCGGAATACGGGAAACGAGATCATAGGTCGATGTCACGGTGATCCCACTCCTCGATGGTGTATTTGTAGCCCTGCTCCGCAAGGAAGATCTGCCGCTTGTGGGCGAAATCCTCCTCAGAGGTTCTCCTGCTCACCAGGGTATAAAACGTGGAAATACGATCTTTGGGCCTGAGTATCCTTCCCAGCCTCTGGGCCTCTTCCTGCCGGGATCCGAAGGTCCCCGAGACCTGGACGGCCACGGACGCATCCGGAAGATCGATGGCGAAATTGGCCACCTTGGAAACCACCAGCACCGGGATCTCCCCCCTCCTGAAGGCGGCGTAGAGATCGTCCCGTCTGGCATTGGGCGTCGAGCCCGTGATCAGGGGAGCGCGAAGGGTGTCGGCTATCCTCCTGAGCTGGCTCACATATTGTCCGATGACCAGCACCGGCTCGTTGGCATGCTTCTGGATGATGCGCTGAGTCACCCGGTCTTTCAGCGTGTTTTCAGAGGCGATCCTGAACTGATCCCGGTCTCCGGATATCGCATACTCATGCTGCTTTTCCTTGGGAAGGGGCAGGCGGATTTCATAGCAGCACGCCTGGGCTATGAAACCTTTTTGTTCGAGCTCCTTCCAGGGCACGTCGTAGCACTTGGGACCCACGAGCGAAAAGGCGTCTTCTTCCAGGCCGTCTTCCCGAATCAGGGTGGCTGTGAGGCCGAGGCGTCTCTTTGCCTGGATCTCTGTAGTGGCCCGGAATACCGGAGCAGGCACCACGTGCACCTCGTCATAGATGAGCAGGCCCCAGTTCCTGGCCTTCATGAGCTGCATGTGCTCGAATGGCCCCTGCCTGCTCTTGCGATAGGTGAGGATCTGGTAGGTGGTGACCGTGACCGGACGCACCTCTTTTTTCTGGCCCGAATACTCGCCGACCTCATCAGGGCTCAGGCTGGTCTTGTCCAAAAGCTCGGCGATCCACTGGCGCACGGCGGAGACATTGGTGCACATGATCAGGGTCTGGGTCCTGGCCTGCGCCATGACCTTAATGCCCACGATGGTCTTGCCCGCACCGCAGGGAAGCACCACGATGCCCTGGCCGCCGCGGGCGCTGCCCCCTGCCCAGAAGTGGTCGCAAGCCTCCTTCTGGTACTGGCGGAACGCGAACTCGCGGCCCGAGAGGGTGTTGCCCCTCACCTCGATATCGAGGTGTTCCCCGGGATCATACCCCACCAGATCATGCACGGGAAACCCGGCCTTGATGAGCATGTGCTTGAATCGCCCGCGCACCTGGGCGTCGATGATACACGCCCGGGGTGACACCTGCTCCTTGACCGTCTCCCGGATACCCGGCTTTCCCAGAATCTCATCCAGAATATCCGCGGACCTGGCCTCCACCAGCAGCCCCTGCCCGTCGTGCTTTGTCAGCCGGACGGCATCCCAGCGATGGTATGCGTCCCGGATCCTGAAGAGCACCCCTTCAGGGATTTCATAACGGGAATAGCGCTTCAGGGCCTGAACGACCTCTTCGCAGGAGATCCCGAGGGCGGCCGCGTTCCAGATGCTCAGCGGCGTCACCCGGTAGGTGTGCACGTACTCGGGCGACTTTATCAGCTCTGTGAACGGTAAAACGGCATCACGGGCACGTTCGAATTCAGGAGACTGCACCTCGAGGAGGATGCTCCCGTCACTCTGCACGATGATGGGTTTCTCTTGTGTCGTCATGGGAATAAAATAGATTCACACAGATATCCATAAAACGCAAGGGTGCATTTCGCTTGTGATTCCACTGGGATCGACGGCGGGTGCACCATTGAGCAGGGAGAAGAGAGCACCTCACTGGCTTCTCCGGCAGAAGTTGTCGGACATCCCCGGCATCGAGGAATTTTCTGTTGCCATTCAGAATCAAATGACAGAGAATGTTTTGATACCATTATTTTTTGGAGATGAATGCATGAAGGCCCTAGAAAATAATCCCATGAACATTACACAGGCGGATATAGTCGTGGGGATCCCGTCCTACAACGAGGCGGCGACCATAAGCTTTCCGACCCTCCAGGCTGCCCTGGGGCTCAAGGAGCACTTCAGCCACTTGAGCTCGGTGATTATCAATTGCGACAACAGCAGCACCGACGGGACGGGTACGGTCTTCCTGAACACAGACACCCACGGGATCCCCAAAATCTATCTCTCCACGCCCAAGGGGGTGAAGGGAAAGGGAAATAATTTCAAGAACCTGTTCAGAAAGGTTCTGGAACTCGACGCCAAGGCGGTGGTGGTTGTGGACGCCGATCTCAAGAGCATCACCCCCCGATGGATCAAGAACCTGGGCGAACCGCTCTTCAGCGACTTCGAGTTCGTTGCCCCGTTGTATGTGAGGCATAAATACGACGGGACCATCACGAACAATATCGCCTACCCGCTGACCCGGTGCCTCTACGGAAGACGGGTCCGGCAGCCCATCGGCGGAGATTTCGGCTTCTCCGGGACCATGGCCGGTATATATCTGAAAAGCGGTCTGTGGGAAGAGGAAGTAAGCCAGTTCGGCATCGATGTATGGATGACCACTATCGCCATGAACGAGGGCGTGCCCATCTGCCAGGCGTTTATGGGCAGACCCAAGGTCCACAAGCCCAAAGACCCCTCCGCCGACCTCGGCCCCATGTTCCGGCAGGTGATCGGCACCATCTTTAATCTCATGATCGCGTATCGCGACAAGTGGAAGTCCACCAAGTGGAGCAAGCCGACAGCCATCTATGGCTTCGGTCTCGGCGAGGTGGAGATGCCTCCTGCGGTCGCTGTAAATAAAGAAAAACTCTACCAGCGGTTCCGGGAAGGGTTTCATGCCAACTGGGACGTGTACCGCTCCATCTTCTCCTTCGAGAACCTCCAGAAAGTGAGGGAAGTTGCGTCCTTGAGCATGGATTATTTCGAGATGCCGGTCACGGTATGGGCCAAGGTACTCTTCGACTTCGCGCTGGCATATCACAAGCAGAGCCTGGAGCGAACCAAGGTGATCGAGGTGCTCATCCCCTTGTACTATGGCATGACCCTGTCGTTCGTCAACAAGACTCAGGGTATGTCCGTACAACAGGCAGAGGAGTTTCTCGAGGACATGTGTCTGGTTTTTGAACAGACGAAACCATACCTCATAGACAGATGGACCTAACAGGAAAGGAGTAGCTCATGGCAAAGGTATTGATCGTTGACGATGAAAAACATATCAGGCTGCTGTATTCCGAAGAACTGAAGGAAGAGGGGTATGACGTAGCACTAGCAGCCGACGGCAAGGACATACTGCAGCGCATCGAGCGGGAAAAACCCGATGTGGTCGTTCTGGATATAAAAATGGTCTCGACAAACGGTCTGGATGTTCTGCAGGAGATCCGGAACAAGTACTATAATCTGCCGGTCATTCTCTGCAGCGCTTATGGAAGCTACAAGGTGGATATCAAATCCATCGCAGCCGACGCATATGTGGTTAAATCTTCGGATCTGACAGAGCTCAAGAACAAGATAGCCCAGGTGCTGGAGGCTTCGGTGCCCGGAAAAGAGTAGCGGTTTGCATATCAGAGCTGATCTTCACGTTCATACCCGGGCATCCGACGGGGATCTCGACCCGGAGCAGGCCGTTTCCCAGGCCCGCTTTAGCGGTCTCGACACGGTGGCTGTCACGGATCACGACACCGTGGCAGGCACGCAGGAGGCACTGGACTCGGCGAAGAAGCACGGCATCGAGGTGATCGCCGGCGTGGAGATCAGCGCGGTCTTCGAACCCGGGACCCTGCATATTCTCGGGTATTTCCCTTCGTATCCAAAAGGTTTCGAACAGGCATTGAAGCCCCTGCAGGAGGCAAGAAAGCTCAGATTTCCCCGGATGGTCGAAAAGCTCAACAAGCTGGGAATCGACATCTCCCTCGAAGAAGTCCTTAAGATCGCGGGTGATGCCCAGGTCGGGCGGCCTCACATTGCAAAGGTCCTCATCGACAAGGGATCTGTCAGAGATTTCGACGAGGCGTTCTCGCGCTATCTGGCAAAGGGCAGACCCGCATACGTCGAGAAGGAAAAGATGAGCCCCCGGGAAGCCATCCAGACCATCCTCGCACACAAAGGCGTCCCGGTTCTCGCCCACCCCTTTACCCTGGAGCTTGAAAAACCCGAACTTCGCCGGTTTATCCGCGAGCTCGCCGATTACGGGCTGATGGGCATCGAGGTATCCTATCCCGAGCACACGCGGTCCCAGAAAAGGCTCTTTGCGCAGATCGCCCGGGAGCACGGCCTGCTTATCACCGGCGGAACCGACTACCACGGCCCCGGCCAGGGCGGCCTGACAATCGGCGCTTACGGCCTCGATAAGGAAGCCCTGAGTGTCTTCCGGGAGAGGCTTTACCAAAGGTCCTCCTCGTAGCCATCCTTGTTCCCGAGCCGGGCCTTCCCGGTCATTTGAAGATGATCCGTCCTTTTCCCGCTTGACAGGCATCTGCCTGTTGACTATCTGGAATGTGGCGAACATGCAGGGAGAGAACGCCCGCTCCATGCGGGCAGCGTGATATCGACCAGCATAAAAATGAAGATTACGCCACCGGGAGAAAGTCGATGTTTTCGAAAAACGTCCTTGACCAGGTGGGGAATACCCCCATTGTCTGCCTGAAATCCGTTCTTGAAGCAAATATCTTTGCCAAAGCCGAGCACCTCAACCCCGGCGGGAGCATCAAAGACCGGGTGGCGCTGTTCATGCTCAAAGAGGCGGTGAGAAAGGGTAATCTCAAGCCCGGAGACACCATCGCGGAGCCAACCTCCGGAAACACCGGCATCGGGATTGCGCTCGTAGGCGGATTGATGGGCCATAAGGTGATCATCGCCATGCCTGAAAATATGAGCGAAGAGCGCAAGAAGATCATCCGGGCGCTCGGCGCCGATCTCATCCTCACCCCGGCGAAACAGAGCGTGGAAGGGGCCATCAACGCCGTGAGGGAGCTTCAGAAAAACCGTTCCGACATCTACATCCCCCAGCAGTTCGAGAACCCGGACAATCCCCTCGCCCACTACCTGACCACCGGCCCCGAAATCTGGACCCAGCTTCGCCACCATGTCGATATCTTCGTATCCGGCCTCGGTTCCGGCGGAACCCTCGGCGGTGCGGGGAGATTTCTCAAGGAGCGCAACAAAGACACCATCATCGCGGCCGTGGAGCCGAAGAACGTGTCCGCACTGCTCGGCCACGAGCCGGGGCTGCACCGGATAGAAGGCATCGGAGACGGCTTTATCCCGCCGGTTCTCGATACCTCGCTGATCGACGAGGTCATCGAGGTCAGCGATGACGACGCGATAGAGACCTCACGGATGCTGGCGCGAAAGGCCGGCCTCCTGGTAGGGACCTCCTCGGGTGCGAACGTGTGGGCCTGCATGCAGATGGCCAAGAAATACGGGAGCGACAAGATCATCGCCACCGTGCTGCCCGACAGGGCCGAGCGGTATTTCAGCACAAGTCTGATCTGAAAAGATAAATCCTTCTTTCTATCAGGTGATCTGTCTTTTCCTGCCGCCGGGAAAGGGTACTCACTTTGAATGAGGGAGACCCTTTCTCTTTGCCCCGGCGATAAAGATATTCTATACAATCTCCGAACTATTCACTATGATGCAGTCCATGGGAAACACAGACAATCAGTGCCCCGAGGCTCCGATCCCGGACATCAGCGTCATCATACCCATGTACAACGAGCAGGAGAATGCCGCGGACACGATCCAGCGTGTGGCCGACACCATCGCCCCTTCCGGCAAGAGCTTTGAGATCATCCCGGTCAATGACGGAAGCACCGACGACACCCTTGCGGTTCTGCACCGCCTTGCCGAAGGCGACGATCATATCCGGGTCGTGTCGTACGGCACAAACGGCGGCAGGGGCAAGGCCTTACGGTGCGGGCTGAAGGCGGCCCGGGGCCGCTATGTCGCCACCATAGACGCCGATCTCTCCTATGATCCGAAATACATCATGCAGATGTATCGGGTCCTCGACCAGGAGCAGGACGTCGATGTGGTCCTCGCAAGCCCCTATATGAAGGGCGGAAGCGCCCAGGGAGTTGCCCGCGACAGGCTTTTCATATCCCGCCTGGGAAACAGGATCCTCCAGATGGCGATCCCTGAGGATATTCACACGCTCACCTGCATCGTGCGGTGCTATCGCCGGGATGTGATCGAGAGCCTCGATCTGGAATCCGACGGCAAAGAAATCCACCTGGAAATCCTCTCCAAGATCCTTGCCATGGGATACCGGGTGAAGGAGATTCCAGCGGTCCTGACCGCGAGGAAAAGGGGGTCGTCGAAGTTCGCCTTCAGGGCCACGGCACTGTCCCACATCGTGTTCACCGTGTTCCAGCGCCCGAGTCTCCTGTTCGGCTTTCTGGGTCTTGTCCTCACACTGACCGGGCTCGGGCTCGGGGTCTACATCGTGGCCCTGTATTATGTCGAGGCCTTGAACCCCAACCGGCCCCTGATCACCCTGATGATCCTGTTCATTCTGGGCGGCATTCAGATCCTCTCGTTCGGCTTTCTCGCATCACAGGTCAATCTCCTGCGCAGAGACGTGCTCCAGAGCCGCAGGGCCATATCCCGGATATATTCCTCCCTTCCTCCACGGCCCTGTGACTCTCCCGAAGGCGACAAGTCGCTCTCTGAAAAGAAATCCGCTTGACAACAGGTGTTATCCATGTTTCGTATAGTCGTGTGAGAGTCATATTGTCATACAATGTAGACGTTTCTCCCGGCATACGCTATAATGCCGGTGTCTTATCATGAGCGAGCACCAACGGCGCTGATATAATTTTTATTACAAAAGAGGAGGCAATAATGGCCAATCTTATCCTTGACGAAAGGGATCAAAAGTTCGTTCTGTTCGAGATGCTTCAAGCCCAGAAGCTCTGCGATTTTCCCAAGTTTGCGGAATTCTCCCAGGATATGTTCGAGATGATCCTCAGCGAGGCCCAGAAGTTCGCCGTAGAAGAGATCTTCCCTACCCTGGAGGAGTCGGACAAGCAGGGCTGCAAACTCGTCGACGGGCAGGTGCATGTTCCTGAATGTTTCCATCGACCCTACAAGCTTTTCTGCGAGGCCGGCTGGAACTGCATGTCCGCTCCGCCCGAATTCGGAGGCCAGGGCCTGCCGTTCATCATGAGAATCGCTGCACACGAGTGGTTCATGCACAACTTCGCCTTTTCATCCTACCCGGGCCTCGGCGAGGGCGCGGCGCATCTGATTCATGTGTACGGCACCGAAGAACAGAAGCAGAAATATCTCCCGAAAATGAACAGCGGCCAGTGGGGCGGCACGATGTGCCTGACCGAGCCGAACGCCGGAACCGATGTCGGCAATCTGAGCACCAGGGCCATCCGCCAGCCTGACGGCACATTCCGCATCAAGGGCACCAAGATGTTCATCACCGGAGGCGACCAGGACCTCACCGAAAACATCATTCATCCTGTGCTCGCCCGCATCGAAGGCGACCCCGCCGGGACCAAGGGCATATCCATCTTCATCGTTCCCAAGTATCTCGTCAACAGCGACGGATCTCTGGGCAGGCGCAACGACTTCGAGATAGCCAAGATCGAAGAGAAAATGGGGATCCACGGCAGCTCCACCTGCGTGATCAACTTCGGCGACAACGGCGAGTGCTATGGCGAGCTGCTGGGCAACGAGCGCGAGGGCATGAAAATCATGTTCCAGATGATGAACGAGGCCCGGGTGGCAACCGGCCTGCAGGGTTTGACGAGCGCCAGCATCGCCTATATGCACGCGCTTCAGTACGCCAAGGAGCGGCTTCAGGGCTCGTCCCTCATGGAGTTCAAAAACCCCGAGGCACCGCGGGTGCCCATTATCGAGCACCCCGACGTGCGCCGGATGCTCCTGTGGATGAAGTCCAACGTGGACAGTATTCGGGCCCTGATGTACTACGGCACCATGTGCGGCGACATCGCCATGAACACCGCCGACGAGGCCAAGCGCGACAAGCACTTGGGCATCTTCGAGGTGCTCACCCCCATCATCAAGGCCTACTCCACTGATATCGGCTTCAGGGTTACGGAGACAGCCATGCAGTGCTACGGCGGATATGGGTATTGCAGCGAATATCCGATCGAGCAGTTCATGCGCGACGAGAAGATCGCCAGCATCTACGAGGGGACCAACGGCATCCAGGCCCTCGACCTCGTCGGCAGGAAGATGGGCATGAAGAAGGGCACCTACTTCATGCATCTTTTGGGTGAGATGAACGCAACCATTGCCAAGGCAAAGGAAAATCCGCACACAATAGCACTCACCGACGACGTACAGGCAGCGGTCAATTCCCTGGCCGAGATGGGCCTCTTCTTCGCTTCGAGCGCCAAGGCGGGGAAATTCCTCATCCCGGTGGGCAATGCCTATCCCTTCCTCATGATGATGGGCAAGGTGGTATCGGCCTGGATGCTCCTGTGGCAGGCGGATATCGCATCGCAGAGCCTCGCCTCCCTGGGCAGGGAGAAGGGCGTGGATATAACGGACCAGGCTGCGTTGAACCGGCTGGTGAAGGAAAACAGGGAGGCCGCTTTTTACGACGGCAAGATCAAGGGTGCCCGCTACTTCATCAAAAACGTGCTTCCCGAGATCGAGGGCACGATCAAAGCGATCAAGAGCGAAGATCTCTCCATCATGGAAATCAGCGTGGAGAGCTTTGCCTGATAGCGAAAGAGCCCATGCCCGGCGCAATCAGCGGGGAGTTTCCTCTCCTCCCCCTGATTGTGTCTTTCCCACACTTTTCTCTCGCAATTGTGAGCCCCTACCAAATTATCCATATATTATCCCAATTGTGAACCCGTCCCCGAATTATCTTGAAATAGGTCTTATTGTATTATATTAGTACAATAATATTTTACATTTGAATTGGTGCTCTCTCATGGGCCGGGGAACATTTGATCTCACATCCAGACAGGGCGTGCGGCATGTGAATTGATTTACCGGATCATCGTGTCCGCTTTTTAAGGGTTTTCCCTGTGCCTTAAAAACTTTCTTGTTCGGTCGGGAACCGCCGGCCTTTTTATCGGTTGGGCGGCAAAACTCACCCGATATTGCTCATGCTTCATGGGGAGGTTCATCATGCAGGAAAAGGGATTTGCACAGGTTATCAGGGCCCTGCCCTCACTTGCATCCATGGAACAGACGCGGGGGCTTCTGCGTACCTTCTTCAGGCAGTGGGGCGGGCTGAACACGCTGCGTATTCTCCTGAACACCGGAAGCAGGGCCGGCCATCTGACTGCGTGGAAGTCTTTGCTTTCTTTCAGACTGGAGAAGCTCACACCCCACTTTCTCGTCTCGCTGTGGGAGGTGTTCGGAGACCGGGAGGCCCTCATCTCGGAGAGTAAAAGGTATACCTATGCAGACATGAAGGCCAGGATCATGCGGCTGGCCAACGGCCTGCAATCACTGGGGCTCAAGCCCAAAGACCGCTGCGCCGAGCTGCTCTATAACGGAAACGAGTTTTTCGAGGCCTTCTTCGCCTGCTCGCTGATCGGCTGCCCCATGCCCTTTCTCAACTGGCATATGGCGCCTGAAGACCTTATCGAGGCCATCAACACAACGCAGGCCAAGGCACTGATCCTGAGCAGAGAGTTCGTGCCTGTGGTGCTCTCCATCAGAGACCGCCTCACTACGGTGAAGCACTATATCGTTTCCGGAGACAGCCCAACAGAAGGAATGATTTCGTATGAAGACCTGCTCAGAAACTCGTCCGAGGACATGCCGGAGGTCCATTTCATTGTGGCGCTCAACCCCTATACCGGAGGCACCACGGGCAAGCCCAAGAATGTGAACTATTTCGACAGCATCGGCTATGCCTTCAGCGATCTCGCCACCCCTCCGCAGGTACCGCTGGGAGAGTACCTGCGCTTCATGTTTCTCCAGTTCAGCTTCATGTACTATTTCGGCGGCACCGAGATATCTGACCCTGTCACAAAGAACATGCGCTGCCTCATCCCCGGCCCGCTCTATCATGCCGGAACCATCGCTGCCTGGGTGCCCTTCATCCTGCTGGGCGGCACCGGCGTGATCATGAAGAAGTTCGATCCACTGGAATTCCTCCGTCTCATCGAGACCGAACGCATCAACTGGGTGTTTGTCGTTCCCGCAATGCTGGAGAAGATCCTGAGCCTGCCCGATGAGGTGAGAAACCGCCATGATCTGAGCTCCATGCACACCCTCATCTGTGCGGCCGCGCCTGCCACGCCTGAGCTCAAGAAGGCCACGAATGCATTCTTCCATGCCTGCGGCTCAAAGAAAAACGTGCTTCACGAGTTCTACGGCTCTTCTGAGACCGCGGTGGCGACCGTGTTTCTGCCCAAGGACTATGAGGAAAATCCTAAACGTTATGAGAGCGTGGGGAAAAT
>ERZ795051.563-NODE-563-length-55038-cov-5.282997_pt1 | contig 55038 bp, 61 predicted proteins | sample MGYA00375135_ERZ795051 | MGnify/ENA primary metagenome ERZ795051 (study PRJEB30180, sample SAMN05720222) | activated sludge metagenome | isolation source: Anaerobic digester | place: Japan | collected 2015-05-26 ... | reverse complement strand
TCTGTCTTTTCCGGCAGCTCAACGCTGTCAGGAAGCTGTGCGCCGACTTTTATTCCTGCAAACTTTGCGGCAAATGCGTTCTTGTCCTCTTCTGTCTTTTCCAGCAGCTCAACGCTGTCAGGAAGCTGTGCGCCCGCCTTAATTCCTGCAAACTTTGCGGCAAATGCGGTCTTATCTTCTTCCGTCTGATCTGGTATTACGACTTCAGACGGCAGCTTTCTTGGAACTTTATATCTTTTTGTCGGAATCGCTATACTTTCTTTTACAGCTCTTATCTTTTCCGATTTTGCGGATTCCAACAGAGAGATAAGCAGATGCCTTTGGTGAGCTCTGATATGTGCATCATAACGTATTTCGTATCTTTCTTGCATTGAAATCCCTCCATTAAACGGAACGGCACAGTCCTGCTGCACAGAGGGAACTCCCCAAAGGCATGGCTGTGCCGTTTCCAACTAACATATTACTTTTTAACCGGAAATAGCTTCAGCAAGCTGACGGTCACTGTCCTCGACTGTGCTTCTGTTTCCTTCAAGAAGCTGAGCAAGGCCGTTGATGAGATCAGGGATCTGCTTCTCAACAAAGTAAGCAAGTGTACCCTCTGTCTCGCTTCCGGATGTACCGATCTTGTATGTAATAAGAGCGTCCTTTGTCTCACCCTCAAATGTGCTGAGAGCAGATGTGAGTGAAGTGATGAATGATGAACCAGCTGTAGCAAAGCTTGTGGATATTCTCTCGATATCTGCCTTTGCTGTTGCAAGCTTATTGTTATCTACTAACATTGCCATGGTAAACCTCTCCTTTCAAATATCATTATGAACCAGAACCAGTTGACTGGCCGATGTTCTTGTTGTTATCGCCAAGTGCAGGATCTACACCATCGCCGATAGTTAATGCTTTTTCGATACTGTCAAAGAGACCATCGCCGTCCTTATCAAACATTGAAAGGAACTGATCGAAAGTACCGCCGTCTGCAAGAAAAGCAGCAATGTTGTTATCATAGAACTGCTTTAATCCGTCTGCTGCTTCACCCTGGAAGCCTGTGCTGAGAAGAGTATTGATAATAGAATCAAGCTCCTGAGCCAAGCTCTTGACCTGTGAACGGAATGACTGGCATTCACCCTTTGCTTTCTGCATTTCATCGCTGAGGACTACTCTGCTTGTTGTACCCATTGACATTACTTATTCCTCCTTATTGAGTTGTTTTATTCCTTAAAATATGATCAAGCTCTTCGTAATCATCAAAAAGCTTATCATAATAAGTACCTGTAGGTTCACCGCCCTGACCAATAATCTTGTTCAGAGTTGTGGATACGTGATCTATGACCAATCCCATGTCTTCGATAGGCCCGATAACAACATCAAGACCGCATAGCCTCAGTGTATCACCTGCCGGGGTATTAAGTGCGGTCAGAAGATCGCTGTACATATTCTCGAGCTTGGTCTTTAGCTGATCGTTGCGATCACGCAAAGCCGCCATATCATCAGCAGCCTGTTTCAAAGCTTCTTCATTGATCTCGATACCCATTCTCAGACACCTCCTTGTTCTTTAGCCTTACTTATCTCCTCCGCTAACGGCTTCTTTGCATCAGCAGGAAGACAACTGCATAACTGTTCTGCTCTTTCAAAATCGCCGATATCTATATATGAACGTATACGATAGCTTGCTGATACAGCATCCTTCGGATCTTCCAGCATCCTCTTTGTCCAGAAGCTGATACGCTCCTGATATTTCTTCTCCCAGTTCTCTTTATTGAGATATTTTCCGGCCTTCAGTTCATAATAAATGCCGGCATACTGGTTTGGCACGATAGATGAGGACTGAAGCTCCTTGGCCTTGATGAGCATATTCTCATATTCGCCATTCACCTCATATATGCCTAAATAAAGGCTGTTGCGAAGATCTTTCTGAACCTGATTCATCTTGAAATCGCCGCTCAGCTTGTATGCGGAGCCTGTCTTTTCCATTGCAGGAACACTTCCCAACGGGCTGAGGCTGTCATGTATGGCAGCTGCCAGCTCTTCCGGATCATCACTGCCGTTTTCATCAAGAGCAGCAGTGATCTCATCACGGAGATCGTCAAATTCTCCGTTGTCCCATTTTTCCTGCAATATAGCTTCCTGTTCTTCAGGAGAAAGTATCTCTCCGGAGTCTGATGATATATCCTCAGCTGCATCAGAGGGAAGAACGGAGAAGCCGTTATTGAAAGATGAAACAACATCCGCCAACGCATCAAGAACTCTTAATGCGTCATTATACTGCTCAAGAGTTACATACATCTGAGCCGCTCTCAGATAAAGGTCAGCCGCATTTATTCCGTCAGGCTCTCCTTTAAGAAGGGCATTATTTATAGCCTTAACAGAATCCCTGCATCTTGCCCTGACCTCATCATCCGTTTCTGAAGGATCAGTACTTCTTGAAGTAAAGAGGACACGATCGAAATAATACGCAAATTCAGGCTTTGCATATTTTTTTGCCCTCTCAAGCTCTGCTTTTGCCTCATCGTATATGCCAAGCTCCATAAAAAGGTGGAAGGCAAGGCTGTACGCCTTATAGTTATGCGGCTGGACCAGTTTCATCTGATTGATACTAAACAACGCATTCTTATACTCCTTAAGAAAGGCGTAGCAGACTGCTTTGTGCTGAAGCACTTCATAATCAATGCCAGACTGTTCCTCTGCCTGCTTAAAGTTGATAAGCGCATTTGCATGATCTCTTCTCTCGATATTGATCATGCCCATTATCTTATATATCTGGCCTCTGATGTCAGGCTTGCAGTTTCTTTCGATAGCCCTTGTAAAGCTTCTGAGAGAATCTGTAGTATCTCCTTTCATCGCCTGTGCATAGCCCAAAAGGAAAAAGTTGTCACCGATCTTAGGATCTTTTTCTGTGGCCTTTGTAAAATATGTAACTGCGTCCGAAAGCGTATTCTTTGACATACACGCTCTTCCAGCACTCACATATCCATCAGGCGAATCAGGCTGTTCTTTGATAGCTTTTTTGGCGTAATCAAGTGCAAGCTCGTAATTTTTGCTTGCAGTCGCAAGATTGGAATTTGCTATATTTTCGTTAAATGACAATCGTTATCACTCCTTCGTAACAGAATCATTTTTCATATTCTTCCCGTTCCAAAACATTTATCAATGTATCTTATTTTTGAGGCTGGAATGTTTTCGCCGAGAAAAGCGGCCATTTTATCGAACCCTATCATGGATGATTCTATAGAAAACTTGATTCTGCCCGCTTTTATACTTACATTTTCATTCAGCATAGCTGCCGTCTTGGTACGTCTCCACACTATATTGTCTATATCAGAGATAGGAAAGCTCTTTTCTCTGCCAAATGTCTTGCGAAGAGTCATTTCGCTTCCGTTAGCAGTGACTCTGAAACGCTTCACCCACAAAACGATCAGTGATGTGAATAATATAACTATCAGAAAGAATATGTATAACCCAAGCTGGAATTTTCCTGAGGCGATCGTGGCTACTATTGATATGATTATTGCAAGGGAATCAACTATCCATACAAGGAAAGTCAATACCGGTGAGATCTTTACTGTAATGTTATCTTTATTGCCCAATGTATATTCCTCATTTCAAAATTAATCAGACAGACCGACAGCATCAGTAAACGAGTTATCCCAGATATCAAAATGGAAGAAATACTTTGATCCCTTGTCAACCCAGTAATCTATACCGCTGCCAATTCCCTGTACACCAGTCTGAATAATTCCGTCGAACATATTACCGAATAATCCGTTGCGAACAGTTTTCGACGTAAAGTTTCTTGCTGTTCCATTACGAAGCCTTGTAAGAACTCTCGAATAATCTGCTGAATAGCTATGAGTACCGGTAAGGCGTGTCAGCGCATTGAATTTTCCGCCCAGGAAATCGCCGAGTTTTTTAGTAAATTCAAACTTTCCGTCAAGGAAGCTGAATGCATATGCAAATCCAACACTGAGTCCCGTATCAAAAAGAATACGACCGAATGTCTGATGTTCTCCGCCGGTTATGTTGCTTAAATGTCCGGTAAAGAATGTTGATACTCCTGCTTCAACACCTAACGCAAGATTAGGGAAGCCTGCAAGTGTAAGAACACCGCCAAGAGCTCCGCCGAGAGCTGCACCAAGGTAGCCCTGCCATGTTCCCTGCCATTCGCCGGTAACAGCCCATGTGATAACATCACCTATGAGCTGACCGGCAAGCCCCACAGCCATGCCGATAAGTGCCGCCAGTGCCACAGCGCCAGCACCGAATGTAACGATACATATACATATTACAACAGCTGCAACAACGATCGTTACGATGACACATACAAGTGATGCCCAGTTCTCAGCGAGCCAGTCGCCTAAATAATCAAAGAAACCGTCGACATCATCCCAGAACAATTCCCAGTCTGACTTCTCGCAGTCAGGTTTGAGATAATCATACTCATCATAAAAATCATCTTTACGCTCGCTGATAAGTTCTGCAACAGCGCTGTCTATTCTTCCTACCTCAGCAAGAAGATCATCAAGCTTATCATATGCCAATGACAATGAGCTCTCTTTTATCTCTTCCCTCTGTTCTGAATTATCAGCGTCGCTCCATGATTCATCAAGATCTACTGCCGCTTCAGCGCTGAGGATCTTGTCCTTCAGTGAATCAAGCGCATCAATAAGCTCGCTTACAGCTGTCATGGCGCCTGCAAAAGCTGTGCCGACTTCAAAACTATCTATCCCGGCGGTCACTCCAGGATACAAAGGTATTGATATAGTAGCCAATTTTTAACTCACCTCTCCTTATTCACCATTCTGCCATCTCTGTTCATATTCCTTCATTTCACCATAATATGAATTCACCTGACTCTGAGCATAGCCCTCATCACCTACATTGGCCAGATCGTTCTCCACCGCTGTAAGTTCATTTGACACTCTGTTGACCTCGCTTTCTGCATATTCAACCTGTTCGTTGACGATATTCATTTTAGCTTCAAGGTCACCAATGATACAGCTCAGGTCATTCTGAGTCGATGTTATATCATCCGAATATATGGACCAAATATCCGCTACACCCGTATCTGCGGATATCAAAGCCTTGTATTCATCGCTCGCATCTTCAAGATTTGTCTTCATCGTGGCAAATTCACCTGTAGAAACGCTTCTTGCTTTTGTAAGTGCATTCTCAACAAGCTCCCTCTTATCGTTTGCAAGCCTGAGATCAGCTTCTTTGTCCGACAGTTCACTGGAAAGCTGATTTTTTCTCGTCATAAGCTCGCTCCTGCGTGAGCGTATAGAATTCAGGTTATCCACCGCCTGATAATAATTGCTGCGGGCTATATAATACAGCTCCTCATAATTGGGCATACGATCAACTCCTTTGCTAAAAATCATTTATTTGATTACTGTTTGCACAATAAAATAATACAGTTAGTATTAATTTGACAAATTTTTCTAATTTCAAATTTTATTTTAGCACAAATCCATACAAAAGTCAAGTGAAATCAAGTAATTTTTGAATTTTCTATAGAAATGTCATATCAATTAAAAATATTCCCTCGATCACATCGAAGGAATACCGGTATTTGATAAACAGACTCCCGCATTTATCCGCTTCAAACTCAAAAAAAGCCCGAAGGATCCGGCAGAATAGGTTCACCTGACCTTTGGGCTTTATACAATGACATATTTTAGAGCTTTTACAGATCGTATAAACCGATCATTTTTTTGCAATAACAGTTATCCACGGTTTTGAATCGTGATGTGCTGTTCTGACACTTGAGAAGCCAGCTGACATCAGCGCTGTCTCTATTTCTTCAGCAGTATGCTGCTTAACACCGTCTATAAGCTTTTCAAGCTTGGTTCCTGGCTGCTCGATCCCGTCAGACTCATTGACGATCATAAATGTTCCGCCTTTTTTGAGTACCCTTGCTACTTCTGCGAAACAGCTCTTGAGTGTTGGCCATAAACTGATAGTCTCAAATGCAGTTGCAAGATCATACTGCTCACTGCCCTCATCAAGTTTTGACACATCTCCCCATCTTGCAGTATAGCGTCCGGACTCAATGGCACGTTTATTATACTCTTTAGCTTTTTCAACAGATACCTCTGACTGATCTACAGCTGTAACTCTTGATGAAGGATATGTCTTTAAGAGTTCAGGAACATTTCTTCCTGCTCCGCATCCGAGCTCAATTATCTCTGACGGATAAAGATTTCCAAGATGTCTTATCCCCCAGTTAGCAAGTTTTGCGTTTCCTGTAGATACAGAGATCTCGCTTCCATTCTTATTCTCTGATTTTTTGCTTAATAGATTCTTAAATAATCCCATGATCGTGTTCCCTCCTGAATAAAATAAAGTAATGAATGTTGTGGTTTTTATCTTTCTATGCAAATAATCTATTGTTTTTAAATTGATTTTAATTTATCATAAATTCATTATAATGTCAATAGCAATATTATACATTTGTATTTTTGCACATATACAAGTTTTTTTCCATATTTCATTTTATGATATTCTTTAATAAAATTCTTCTCATCCAAGGATATTTTTCGCGAAAATTAATAAGTTTATTCAATGAGCTGAAAAACCGCTTTATTGCAGTATATCTTCAATATAAGTTCGTTAGTAAGGATATATTCTTTCCAAAGCTTCAAACCTCTTTATATTTTGCATATTTTTTTCATCTTTGGTCTTGAAAAACCAGCTTAAAAGTGGTATAATAATCAGGTACAATTTTTTCACAGGAGATTTACAATGAACAATAATTATTCTGCCCAGATCAATTCTATCCTGACCGAGGTCAAAAAAGCGGTCATCGGCAAAGATCCGATAATAATCAAGGTTCTTCTCGCTATCCTTTGCAAAGGCCACGTCCTTATCGAAGACATACCGGGTGTTGGTAAGACTACTCTCGCCCTTGCCTTCTCCAAGGCGCTTTCACTTGAACATAACCGTATGCAGTTCACCCCCGATGTACTCCCTTCCGATGTAACCGGCTTCAATGTCTACAATAAGGCTGCCGGCAAATTTGAATTCCGTCCCGGTGTCGCATTCTGCAACCTCTTCCTCGCTGATGAGATCAATCGTACTTCAAGCAAGACTCAATCTGCTCTTCTTGAACTTATGGAGGAAAAAAGCATTACAGTTGATGGCCGCACATACAAGCTGCCCGAACCATATACCGTTATCGCTACACAGAACCCCATCGGCTCTGCCGGTACCCATAATCTTCCGGATTCACAGCTGGACAGATTTATGATAAAGCTCAGCATGGGCTATCCGGATTTTGGCGGAGAGGTGAACATCCTCAAATCCAAGTTCAACTCCAATCCTCTTGACACCGTTATATCGGTCGCTGACGCTTCTACTATAACTGCTCTTCAGGAATATATATCCAACATCTATGTTGATGACAGAATATATGAATATATCGTTTCACTTTCAGCTGCAACAAGAAATCACCTGATGGTGAAGCTCGGTGTCAGCCCACGAGGAACCCTCGCTCTTATGCAGATCGCTAAGGGTATCGCTGTTGCAATGGGCAGAGATTACGTGATCCCTGACGACATCTCTTACATATGTCACGATGTTTTTGAACACAGGATCATGCTCAACTCTAAAGCAAAGCTCTCTGACGTCACTGCATCTGATGTTATAAATGAAGTTATAAAATCTGTTCCCGTACCGGGAATAAGCGCCGCAGGTAACTGATATGTTCCTGACAAAGCTACTGTTCATTGTTCTGATAATTATCTGCGCAGCTTTCTATGTCCTTTACATATGGGATTTTGCCCTTGTTCTGCTTATAGTTATGATAGCAATACCGGTAATCATGTTCTTTTCGGTATTCATCACAAAAAAACTCATTTCTGCTGAATTCGCACTTAAGAATGACACCGTTGCAAAGAATGAGCCGTTCCCGGTCCAGCTCTGCATCAACAACCGCAGCATACTTCCTATCGGCAAAGCTGAGGTCAGGATCGAATACTACAACCTGTTCAGCAACCAGATTACTTCATTCGATCTGTTCGTTCCTATCCAGGCAAGAAATTCCCAGCGTGTCACCTTCCAGCTCAACTCCAGATTCTGCGGCATTATCAACATCAGGACAGTCTATATAAATATTTTCGATCCCCTTCGCATATTCAGGTTCAGGATAGGCAAAGGCATATCAGCTCAGATATCTGTTATGCCTGAAGGTCACGAAATAAACGGTACCGTTAATTATACTGACCGTGTCAATGAGGAGAGCTCAATGTTCTCCGAAAATAAGCCCGGCGATGATCCTTCAGAGGTATTTGATCTGCGTGAATATATCCCCGGAGACAAGCTTAACCGCATCCACTGGAAGCTGAGTTCAAAAAAAGACGATTTTATCGTCAAGGATTACAGCCTCCCGATAGATGTACCTTCTACTATATTCCTGAACCTCAAATGTTATGAGGATTCAGAGTATACCCTGCCGGTATTTGACACACTGATCGAAACTCTTATCTCTCTTTCACAGTTCATGCTTGAAAACGAGAGGATGCATAACGTTATCTACTACAGCAGCAAATATAAGAATTTCATAGAAAAGACAATAAACGCTCCAGATGAACTTGCAGAACTTGTCAAAGAGATAATCGATTCCTTCAGTGACAACCTATACTGTAAGGGACCAGAGGATTATCTGTACGATAATTCGCTCTCACTTGCATCGTTTGTCTTTCTTTCATCTGTGCCCGACGGAGCTGTGCTCCCGTTTATCGACGAGAATATCGATGCCGATATAAAGAACGCAGTCCTCGTTGTTCGCTCTGTCAATGAAGCTGCCGAGCTTACAGACAGCTTCTCAAACCTCAATATTATCCCTGTCGTTATTGGCAGGATCACATCATCTATAAAGGATATTGAACTTTAATGAAGAAAAAGGCTATCCAGAATGCTAACGGTATCACCATATGCGACAGCATTGTGATGTCCGTAAAAAAGAAACGTCCGAATTTCAGGAAGCTTGAGTCAGTCCTCATAGCGGTCATAGGCTTTACTTCGGTTATAATGTCATTTCTCGGAATGTTTGAGTTTGAATATGATGCAGGTAAAGTCGCAATTGCCGCAGTACTGTTCTCAGCTTTTTATATAACCCTGATACTTATCGCCAGAAAGGCGTTGTGGATCATTCTTTACTCCATCGGAGTTTTCGCTTTTGCTGCGTATAAAATGATCGACAAGATAACGGACGGCTTCAAATTCGTCTATAATGTCATCTACAAGGACTCCTTCAATACGGAGATAAACTACTATAAATATGTCAAGCCTTCTATGGAAGAAGAATCCGTAACGGTACTGTTCATCTTCGCAATATGGCTCATGGCTATCGTTATCTACTTCTTTACCATATACAGACCTAACCCCATTCTGCCGCTGCTGGTAACCTTCCCGGTTATTGAGATCGGACTGTACAACGGCATAGAGATACCCATATTCTGGGGTATCATGGTCATCGCTTACTGGCTGGCTCTCCTCGGTATGTCTACTATCGACATCGGTGAATACTCCGGCGGCACCAGCGGATTCGTCCGGAAGGATAATCTTTTCTTCCCCAAAAGACAGATGAAGCTTAAAGTCACCGAAAAATGCGGTATGTATATCATGGCTGTTATTCTGGCTGTTGCAATTTTAGCAGTGACCATACTCAATGCTTTTGACTATCAGCGAAGCGATGAGATCAACAAGAAACGCCGTGATATCAGTGAGGCGTTCAATGAGTTCACTCTTGAAGATCTTGCTGCCAGTCTCTCCAGGATAACAAGTGCTTTCGGTTTTACTATCGATTATGAGAATAACAAGCTCGGCAATAAAGATCATATCACTTATGATAATACTACAGATCTTGTGGTAACAGTTGACAAAAAGCATAACTGTGCGATCTATCTCAAAGACGACGTAAACAGCATCTACGACGATAATGAGTGGTCGCAGCTTGACAGTGACGAGTATGATTCTGAGGTGTTCGATGATTTCAGTAATAACGGTATCTTCCCTCAGGATTTTCCAAGTCTCTTCAGCAGATTGATCGATCCACAGGTTAATGAGCTGTCTTTACTTATCGATTCAAAAGTAAAAAAGAGCAGGAAATTCTGCCCCTATGGAACCGATAATTTCGGCGGCCTTTCATATAACAGAGACAAATTCGTTTCTTCTCTCGATGACAAGGAAAGAGAGTTCAATTACAAATTCGTGCCTATAAATATCGACTACGTTGCTGCAAATCTCACACCGCCTGCAAGAACAGTATTCAGCTCGTCAGCTGTCTCAGATCATAACTGGTTGACCGCAATCACTGATATGTGCAGGAAGTATTCTCTGTATACCTACGATGACTACTTCCCTGTTGATCTCGAGATCCCGGTGGATCAGGATTCAATGTACATGAACGGACAGTATCTTGCAGCCGAGCTCCTTGAAGACAGATACAATAAATTTGTCTACGATAATTATCTACAGGTCCCGGACAATAAGAACATGGATGAAGTCCGTGCAGCATATTCGGATATCCTCGATAAGGCTGCTCAGGCTAAAACTGCTGAGGATAAGGTGGCCGTACTCGATGCGATCCGCAAGCGTATGGCAGACGACTGCAAATATACGCTGTCCCCCGGTAAAACTCCCTCAAACAGAGATTTTATCAACTACTTCCTCATTGAAAATAAAAAAGGATATTGTATACACTATGCTACTTCCGGTGTAATGCTTGCAAGAATGGCTGGAATACCTGCAAGATATGCAACAGGATACATCGTTGTGGCAGATGATTTCAGCGTTGAAAATATGAACCCTGACGGCTCTTATACTATCGATGTTCAGGACAACAGAAGCCACGCATGGGCTGAGATATACCTTGACGGTTATGGATGGGTGCCTTTTGAGTTTACTGACGGGTATACCAGCCGCCCGGTCGGCAATGCTCCTGCACCGCCTGAGCCAGGCCCTGATCCGCCAAGACCTACAGAGCCGGATCCATCCGTCGTTACAACTACAAGCCCACAGGCGCTTACAACTGCTCGTTCAGCCATTACTACTGCTACTGCTGCACCTAATGGCGGCAACAGTGCTGTAAACTCCGGAACAGGTACCCCCGGCGCTGCAAGCAGCACCCATAAGCACAGCGGATTTAAAATGCCAGTATGGCTAAAAACTGTTATTGTAACATTTGTGATAGCCGCTGCGGCAGTCGGATTCATTCTTCTCAGAAGAAAATTCATAACCAATAAACGCCGTGACCAATTCACCAGAGGAGCTGGCTCAAATCGTATCGGACATATGTATCTGTACGCAGAAAAACTGCTCGACACGCTCCAACTGAAAAATGACAGCAGCAATTATACCGGATTCGCTGAAAATGTCGAAAAGCATATCGGCGGATCGTTCATTGAAAAGGGCAGCTTTGAGAAATTTATGGAGATCGCTCTCCGCTCCGGCTTCAGCGGCGTTCAGCCATCTCAGGAAGAGATAGAGAGCTGCAAAAAGCTGGTGGATCAGCTTTCAGGAAGTATTTACGCAAGATCAGGCTTCTTCCGCAGACTATGGCTGAAGCTCATCAATGCACTCGTATAGGAGGAATACAATGAAAATAGACAATTCAGGATATATCACAAAATGCATTCTTCTGATAATAAGCGGAGGTCTTATAGCCTTTTTCCCGCAGATAATTACATGGATGTTCTATATCATCGGCGGCATTATCGTTGTATCCTGCATATTGATGATGTTCACCTCCTTCGGTTCCGGCGACGGAGGACTGCTGTCATCAAGCAGCATCGTCGGTATCCTTATAGGCGTTGGTGTAATGTTCCTGCCTAAGATATTGACGCTGGGCATCACGATCGTTGGCGGCTGTATTTTCCTTGTGCTTGGAATTGTAAGGATAATAAAAGCCTTGAGTGCAGAGAACTCACAAAGCAACAGGATACTCAGCGGTATCATTGGCTGCATTCTTGTCTTGACAGCTATCATTCTGTTCGTTAATCCCTTCTCTGCTGCCAGCGCTGCAAGAGTTATCGTTGGACTGATAATGATAGTTTATGGATTATTCAACGGCTATGTTGCTTATGAGATTTCCAGACGAAATTCTGGATACACTTCATCATCTCCCGATATCATCGATGTCAGTGATTTCTCTGTTCACGACGACAAGTAATAACAAGCAATTCAAAAAAATGCTGCACAGTTTTCTGTGCAGCATTTTTTATTATTTTCTTGCAGCAATATAAAAACGATGTATCCTGCCGCTGATACGGCCTTTTTCTCGTATTTCTTCTTCTGTAGCAAGCAGCTTTTCAAAGCATTTATCAACGGAAAAACCAATAAATTCCCATTCGATTATTTTAGCGAACCAGACCAGTGCTCCGGTATCAAAAAAGCTTATAGGCCGGAAGGCCTCACCGCTTTCTATTACTGAGAAGCCAGCATTAGTAAGCTCACTTATACAATGAGAAAGATCATGTCCCTCAAAACGCTTTTCTGCACCCGGAAGAAGTTTTTCAACAAGCTCACGATCGTTATCTTCTCCCACCTGCTGTGTTATAAAAAAACCGCCGGGTTTCAATATCCGGTAAAGCTCCTCGGCTTCATATGCACCATGTCTGTTTATAACCACATCAAAAAAGCTGTCAGGAAAAGGCATTGTTTCATAGTCTGTTACCTTGTGAAAACCTATTCCGAGTTTGCCTAATACCTTTCTGCAAAGCTCAACATTAGGCGGATAGCCTTCTGTTGCAAAGGTATTTTCAAAAGGATGGCCAAGACTTAACAGTAATTCGCCTCCGCCAGTGTCGATGTCAAGAAGTTTATCAGTGCTGCGCCTGTATCTGTTTATGACAGCCTTATAATCCCATGGCAGATCATCTTCCTCGGAATAGAATCTGCCCTTGATATGACTGAAATCCCAGCCCTTTATCATAGCGTTCTGCTCTTCGTTTTTCCAGTTTTTTCTTAATTCTTCTATGTTCATAATAACTACTCCTTTATATTTTCATTCAAAAAGGTGCAGTCAACTGATAACCTCAATTACTCGGTGCGATCTGTTATCAGATTTCAAAACTGCACCGAGAAGTTATCTCGAATCATTATTATTGTCCTCCGTAATCATCAATGTAAGGATATTATATATCACCAATTCATAAAAGTCAATACATAAAAGAAAAAACCACCTGTCAAAGCAGGTGGTTTGTATAGATCAGTCTTCGCAGAAAGCAATGAATGCCTTATATGCCATATAAGTATCGATCTTAGAAACTATCTCATACGGTGCGTGCATTGAAAGCACAGGCACGCCAAGGTCTATGGTGTCAACGTTGAGGTTTGCAATATAAGCTGCAACTGTTCCGCCGCCGCCTTCATCCACCTTACCAAGCTCACCTGTCTGCCAGATGACCTTCTTCTCATCCATAAGGCGTCTTACACGGCCTGTAAATTCAGCAGAGGCATCTGATGTGCCGGACTTTCCTCTTGCACCTGTATACTTTGTTACAACAACTCCCCTGTTGATATATGCACAGTTATTGCGCTCATTCACCTCAGGGAATGTCGGATCAAACGCAGCGTTTACATCAGCCGAAAGACACTCAGATGCAGAAAGAACAGTTCTTCCGTCTGAACCAAGCTCCTCCGCTATATCAGCGATAAAGTATTCAAGATATGCTGAGCAAAGGCCTGTATTTCCATCGCTGCCAGTCTCCTCCTTATCAGTGAGGACTGTTACAACTGTATGAACAGGATCCTTGCAGTCAACTGTAGCTCTTAAAGCTGTATAAGCGCACACCTTGTCGTCGTGACCGTAAGCACCGATCATGCTTCTGTCAAAGCCGATATCCTTTGCCTTGAATGCAGGCACAGCTTCAAGCTCGCTGGATATGAAATCTGCTTCGGTGATACCATACTTCTCATAAAGGATATTCATTATATTGAGTTTTACAGCTCCACTCTCCTCATCGTCCTTAAAAGGTCTTGAGCCGATGATTATATTGAGCTGCTCGCCTGTTATACCCTTTGCAAGAGGCTTCTGCATCTGTGCAGTTGCAAGATGCGGAAGAAGGTCTGTTACACAAAATACCGGATCATTTTCGTCCTCACCGATAGTAACCTTTACTCTTGTTCCGTCAGCCTTTACTACAACACCGTGAAGAGCAAGCGGGATAGTGGTCCACTGATACTTCTTTATGCCGCCGTAATAATGAGTCTTGAAGAGAGCTATCTCGTTATCCTCGTACAGCGGATTCTGCTTGAGATCAAGTCTTGGAGAATCAATATGAGCTGCACAAAGTCTTACGCCCTCCTCAATAGGGGCTTTGCCGATAACGGCCATAAGTATAGCCTTATCTCTGTTGTTGCGGTAGATCTTATCTCCTGCTTTTAGCTTCATTCCTTTTTTATATTCAACAAATCCGTTTTTTTCAAGAAGGTCTATCGAATATATAACAGCCTCCCTTTCGATCTTAGAGCGATCCATAAAGTCCTTGTAGTCCTCACAGAACTTGTCGCAGTCTGCGATATCCTCATCGGACATATTATAATATGCATTTTTCCGCTTTAACAGGAGCTTTTCTTTGAGTTCCTTTAATGCTTCTTTGTTTTCTTCCATATTTATTCTCCCTTCGGAAATATTAAGCGGCTGAGCTATTCAGCCACAGCCGCTTTTGCGCTGTTTGTAATGATATCTGCGTCATTTGAAAGATAACAATCCTTTATCTTATCCGATACTTCTCTTGATATCTTCGTCACTGTTTCGATATCTCCGTCATTCCTGATTATATAATCGGAATGGCTCATAAAGAACTCATCGCTGTACTGTGAGTCCATGCGCTGTCTCGCCTGCTCATGAGTTATACCGTCACGGGCTATAATACGCTGTTCTCTAACATTTTCATCTGCAAGTACAGATATGATTATCTCACAGAAATCATCAGCATGGCTCTCAAAAAGAGTTGGTGCATCAAGGAGTATGAGTCTGACACCGTTATTTGAGTTTTCCTTTATCATACTGAGTATCTCTTTGGTGATGTAAGGATGCATGATAGTATTCAGCGTTTCAAGCTTTGCCTTGTCTGTAAAGACTATTGCTGCAAGAGCCTTTCTGTCGAGAGTTTCATCGTCATTGAGTATCTCCCTGCCGAAGAGCTCCTCTATCTCATAAAGACAGTTGCTGCCTTTTTCTACAACTTTTCTTGCAACCTTGTCAGCATCTATTATAGTAAAGCCATTTTCAGAAAAGATCTTTGAGATCGTTGTCTTTCCCGCACCGGTCTGGCCGGTCAGTCCGACAACGGTTACACCGCTAAGACTGTTCATATCCTTATCACCTCGAATCCTGCCGCCCTTATAAGACGGTTATATACAGCAAGTCCGACGCCCTCTGAGGACGGAGCTCGGACATACACCTTTTTTGCACCGATATCATCAAGCTCTCTCAGTCTCTGGAAAAGCCAGTGTGCCTGTTCTGAGCTGTCTTCTCCATATGTCATATGCCGATACGGGAAATTCCTTTCATCGCCGTCATATATAAGGCAGTATGTATCAGCGCTCATCTTATCGCCAACATATCTTCTGAAGGCGTCAGCATCGCCTTCAACCATTATTATATCTGCCTTCGGAGAATAGTGCTTATATTTCATTCCTGGTGATGCAGCCTTCTGACCAGCTTCAAGTTCGTGCAGTATCGCATGATCGATCACCACTTCATCACATACCTCAAGAAGCATTTCCCTGGTTATGCAGCCAGGACGAAGTATCCTTACAGTATTCTCCCCTTCAAAGGAGATCACTGTTGACTCCACGCCGAATTCAGACTGTCCTCCGTCTACAACAGCAGCGATCTTACCATTCATATCACGCATTACGTGATCTGCTGAGGTCGGGCTGGGATAGCCTGATGTATTTGCTGAGGGAGCTGCTATAGGACATCCTGAGAGCTCTATTATCCTGTGCATTACAGGATGTGAAGGTACTCTTATACCTACTGTGTCAAGTCCGCCTGAGGTTATCATCGGTATCTGCTCATTCTTTGGCAGCACCATCGTAAGCGGTCCCGGACAGAATCTCTCAGCAAGTCTGTATGCAAGCTCAGGGATAGATGAAGTGTACTTGCAGGCATGAGAAAAATCAGCAAGATGTACTATTAACGGATTGTCAGCCGGGCGTCCCTTTGCAGCAAAGACCTTCCGAACTGCTTCTTCATTTGAAGCGTCTGCGCCAAGGCCGTATACTGTTTCTGTGGGAATACCAACTATCTCTCCGCTTTTTATAAATCCGGCAGCGATTTCCAGCTGCGCTTCGTTATCACTTAGCAGAATCGTTTCCATAATTACGCTTCCTGAGCAGCAAGCTTAGCTGCCTGATCGGCAGTAGCCAGTGCATCGAATACCTCATCAAGATTTCCGTTAAGGATATCCTCAAGCCTGTATATGGTAAGGCCGATACGATGATCTGTGAGTCTACCCTGCGGATAGTTATAGGTCCTTATTCTCTCGGAGCGGTCACCTGTGCCGACCTGCATTTTTCTCTCCGAGGCGATCTTAGCGTCTTGTTCCTCCTGCATAGCTTCGTAGATCCTTGAACGAAGGATCTTCATAGCTTTGTCTTTGTTCTTATGCTGACTTCTTTCGTCCTGACATTCTACGACCACATTCGTGGGCAGATATGTTATTCTTACAGCGGACTCTGTTTTATTTATATGCTGTCCGCCTGCACCGCTTGCACGGAAATAATCGATCTTCAGATCTGTCGGATTTATCTCCAGCTCGACTTCATCTGCCTCTACAAGTACGGCAACTGTTACAGTCGAGGTGTGGATACGTCCCTGAGATTCTGTCTCAGGAACACGCTGCACACGGTGTACGCCGCTTTCATATTTAAGCCTTGAATAAGCACCGTCACCTTCTACGGAGAAGCTTATCTCCTTGAAGCCGCCAAGCTCGGTGGGATTGGCACTAAGGATCTCCTGCTTCCAGCCCCGGGCTTCTGCGTACATTGTGTACATACGATAAAGAGAATTCGCAAACAGAGAAGCTTCCTCGCCGCCTGCGCCTCCTCTTATCTCTATAATAACGTTTTTGTCATCATTAGGATCTTTTGGAAGAAGCAGGACTTTCAGCTCCTGAGTAAGGGACTCCATAGCCTCCTTGGACTCCTCAAGCTCTTCCTGAGCCATTTCCTTGAGTTCCTTATCACCGCCGTCTGCAAGAAGCTCCTTGGCCTCTTCAAACGCTCTCAAAGCTCTGACATACTCCCGATATTTCTCAATGATAGGAGTCATATTCTTGTACTCCCTCATAAGCTGTGTATACAGCTTATTATCATTAACTATATCAGGATCTGACAGCTTGGCACTGATATCCTCATATTTTTCTTCCATTACTGCAAGTTTTTCAAACATTCTACTACTCCTTAAGCAAAAATCAGTTCAATAAAAATGCAGCCGGCTAACCCTCTTCCGGATGTTTAACGCTCCGGATATTCTTTTCGATCTTGTTCCTCGGCACAAGAAATTCTCTGGAACACTTCACACATCTCAATCTGAAATCCATTCCCGAGCGGATAACGTACATTTCATTTGCACCGCAAGGATGATTTTTTTTCATTGTCAGAATATCTCCCGGCCGGATGTCCAAAGTATTCCCTCCTTTCTATAAATACCGAAAATCGTACATTTAACATTATACCCCAAAATTACTCCTAAATCAATATTAAAAGCGTATATTTTTTTGGATTTGTGGAAAAATAATAAAAATCCATAAATAAACATATTGAAGTCAACCAAAAAAACATGAAAGGTGATAACATGATGTCAAGAATTTCAGCAGAATTTGAATCGGCGGATATGGCGGAAGCCGCACTTTCACGTATCAGCAAAGATGTGACCGGTATATACCGGACAGGTGTGATCTATAACAAAATATCTGACAAGGCTCAGAAGCTTCGCAACGGAAGTATCTTTACGATAATCCCTACTGCTGTGACAACTTATAATTACTATACCGCTTCCATCGAATCGCCTGCTTCAGAGGACGTTATCCCCGAGCCTCACAGGAGCAGGACTGCAAGAGGATTTGTTATTTGCGATGCAGCAAGTGCAGGAAAGGTTTGTTCACTTTTCTACTCCCTTGGCGGCTCAAAAATAAAAAGTGAGATCTGAGGTAATATCCTTGAATGCCGCCGCATAAGATTGACTACCTATGAATCTACAGCAACGGAGGTACAAATATGGATTACAGACCAGAAGGTTCACTTATCAAAACCCCTGAAAACGCCAGACTTACAGCAAGCTACGAAGGACTTTCCGAGGCCACGAAAAAGGGCATTATCCTTGAAGCCAGGGCTGCCGTTTGCAGCAATTCACACGACCTCATCATCGATCTTCCCTGCGGTAAGGGGATAATTCCCCGTGAGGAAGGTGCTGTTGGTATAACCGAAGGCAAAACACGGGATATCGCTCTGATATCCCGTGTAAATAAACCGGTATGCTTTATAGTAACAAGCGTAAGCATTGATGAAACAGGAGCTGTAAAAGCTGCCCTTTCACGAAAAAAAGCCCAGGAAAGATGTATCTCGGACTATCTTACACCTCTTTCTCCCGGTGATATAATTGAGGCAAGAGTTACTCATCTTGAACAGTTTGGCTGCTTTGTGGACATTGGCTGTGGAGTACCTTCTATGCTGCCGATAGACACAATCTCCGTCTCACGCATAGCTCATCCCTCGGACAGGTTCAGAGTTGGTCAGTACATACGTGCAGTGGTCAAAGCAAAAGAAAAAGAACGGATACAGCTTACCCATAAAGAACTGCTGGGTACATGGGACGAGAATGCCGCCCTTTTTTCAGCAGGAGAAACTGTATCCGGAATAGTCAGGTCTGTTGAGGAATACGGCGTATTTGTCGAGCTCACACCTAATCTTGCGGGCCTTGCCGAACCTAAGGATAATATTCAGCCAGGACAGCTTGTAAGCGTCTATATAAAGGCTATAATACCTGATAAAATGAAGTTCAAGCTGGTTATCGTAGACGTATGTGAAGCAATAAGTACAGAACCAGCGATCAGATATTGGTACACGGATGACCATATCTCTCACTGGAACTATGCCTCAGAAGCCTCCGGACGTATCATATCTGCTGATTTCACATAATAAAAAGGCACACAGTAATGTGTGCCTTAAAAATCAGAATGCTATCTGCTCTGCAATGTGGTGAAGCTTTTCGTCATAAGGCTTCTTCATGCTGAGAGCTTCCTGGATATCATAATCAACGATCTCGCTGTTCTTGATGCCAACAACTCTGTTGCCCTTGCCAGCCTCAAGAAGCTCTACTGCATAGTAACCCATTCTTGTAGCTTCAACTCTGTCTCTGAGTGTCGGATTTCCGCCTCTCTGAACGTGACCGAGAATAGTAGCTCTTGTTTCGATGTTTGTCTTCTCCTGAAGAACTGTTGCGATCTCCTGAGTATGGCCGATGCCCTCTGCAACGATAACTACGAAATTCTGCTTGCCCTTTGCCTTCTTAGCCAGCATTGTATTTGCGATAGCATCAAGGTCGTAAGGAACTTCCTTTGTGATGATATCTGTAGCGCCGCAGGCAATACCTGTATTTACAGCGATATGGCCAGCACCTCTTCCCATTACCTCAACAACAGAGCATCTGTCGTGTGACTGGGATGTATCACGAAGCTTGTCAACAAGCTCCATAGCTGTGTTCATAGCTGTATCAAATCCGATAGTATAATCAGTACAAGCAATATCGTTATCGATAGTTCCGGGGATACCTACACAGAGAACACCCTTTGCTGAAAGATCAGCAGCTCCTCTGAATGAACCGTCTCCGCCAATAACTACGAGACCTTCGATACCAAGCTCTTCACACTTTGCTTTTGCCTTTTCAACGCCTGCTTCAGTTCTGAATTCAGGACATCTTGCTGTATAAAGAATAGTTCCGCCTCTATGGATGATATCTGAAACACTTCTCTCATCCATCTGGAATATATCACCTGTTATAAGTCCCTCATATCCTCTGCGGATACCATAGACTTCCATGCCCTTGCTGAGGGCAGTTCTTACAACTGCTCTTACAGCAGCATTCATGCCCGGTGCGTCGCCGCCGCTTGTTAATACACCGATTTTCTTAATCATACATATTCTCCATTCTGCACGTGGCATATATTATTTAACTTACAGCGCCATTGCTGAAGTATAATTCCATACACATATATTTTACTACTTTGTAGAAATATTGTCAAGTGTATTTTGATGTTTTTTTAAAAAATAACAGAAATCCTTGTGGCTATGCTATAAGACCGATATTTGAAGAGCCGATAATGTCGGAAAGGCCTGCAAACAGCTCTGCGCTTATCCCGACTGCCAGCTTTTCCTTCGGGACAAGCATCTTCCGCATATCAGTGAAATAAAAGCATACGCTGGTATTCCCTCTGTATTTCCGGCATATATCCTTTATTCCTTCAAGCAAACCACTGTCGGAACTGAGCTTTATGCAAAGCTTCATATTCTCTGTATAGCGTGGGAATTCCTTTTCTGAAATAACTGATCCGCAGACTACAGTCACACTGTCATCTTTCACTGAGATTTTTCCTGAAATGAGAACTATATTCCCGACTGTAAGTCTTGTTGCCGATACTGCAAACAGATCAGGAAAAACAACCGCCTCAAGCTCTCCGCTGCCGTCTGATACAGTTATAAAGCACATACGCTCATTCTTTCTCGTCATGTGCATTTTTTTGTCCTGAACTGTACACAGCAGCTTTATCTCATCGCCGTCTCTAAGTTTTTCCAGCGATAATATCTCTTTTACCGTTTTTGTTCTCAGCAATGAAACGATATGTGAATGATCCGACAGCGGATCACCTGTAAGGTACATTCCGGCTGCATCCTTTTCCATTGCAAGCAGCTCACGCTTGTCGTATTCAACAGCATATGGGATACGAATGCCCATATCGATCTCTCCGCCGCTGTCAAGAAGATTGAGCTGGCCGTCTATGACACCTCTTGAACCTGAAATAACCGCATCCATTATCATTTCGTAGTTTTCAAGCATCTGCCTTCGGTTAAGTCCCATCTCATCGAACGCTCCGGCCTTGATAAGGTTTTCAAGAGCTTTTTTGTTAAGCTCCCTGCCCTCAAGTCTTTCACAAAAATCCTGAAGTCCGGTGAAAGGACCGTGCATCTGTCTTTCAGTGATGATACGGTCAGCAAGACCGCTTCCGGCATTTTTTATCGCAAGCAGGCCGAAATATATCTTTCCGCCGGTATATGTGAAGTTCTTCACGCTCTTGTTTATATCCGGACGCACTATCTCAATGCCATGATTCCGGCAGTCATTGATGTATTCTGCCAGTTTTCCCGTAACAGACATTACACTGGACATCAATGCCGCTATATATATGCCACGATAGTGATATTTAAGATACGCCGTCTGATAAGAAAGATATGAATATGCTGCTGCATGGGATTTATTGAAGGCATATGAGGCAAAGCTTATCATCTCATCAAAAACTGCATTTGCAGTTACCTGGGGAATGCCGTTGGCCAGCGCTCCGCTGACAAAGCTTTCACGCTCCTTCAGCATTACATCATGTTTCTTCTTCGCCATAGCTCTGCGGACAATATCTGCATGACCATAGGAATAGCCTGCAAGCTTGCGGCATATTTCCATAACCTGCTCCTGGTATACCATTACGCCGTAGGTCTCTTTCAGTATGCTCTCCAGCACAGGATGCTTATATTTTATTTTATCAGGATACTTCTTGTTCTCGATATACTCCGGTATGGACTTCATTGGCCCCGGACGGTAAAGCGACATGACAACTATCAGATCTTCAAGCCTTTCCGGTGCAAGATCAATAAGACGCTGGGTTATTCCATCACTCTCAAACTGGAAAACACCGGCTGTATCCCCTTTCGCAAGCATTGCATATACGTCCGGATCATCAACCGGTATCGCTCCTATATCAAAATCCGGATCAGTTCTGTGTATATCGTTTACAGCATCCCTGATTATTGTCAGGTTCCTCAGCCCCAGGAAATCCATTTTCAGCAGTCCGAGAGATTCAAGGATATTCATTGTATACTGCGTTATTATGGTGTTGTCGTTCTTCTGTAGCGGAACAAGATCGCTCAGCGGAACTGCGGATATTACTACTCCGGCAGCATGAGTCGAGGCGTGGCGAGGCATTCCTTCAAGCCTTTTCGCCATATCTATAAGCTCACGAACTGCTCTGTCACTTCTGTAAAGTTGAGAAAGCTCTTCCGACATCTCCATTGCTGAGGAAAGATCAGCTTTGGGATCGATCATTTTTGCCACCTTATCACATATCTGATAAGGCACGCTCATTACCCTGCCCACATCTCGCACAGCCGCCCTTGCTTTAAGGGTATCAAATGCGATTATCTCTGATACATATTCTTCGCCGTATCTCTGAACTACATAGTCCTTGACGCTCTGCCGTCCTTCGATACAGAAATCTATATCGAAGTCAGGCATACTTACTCTCTCAGGATTTAAAAAACGTTCAAAGAGCAGTCCGAATCTGATCGGATCAATGCCGGTTATGCCAATACAGTAGGCACATAAACTTCCGGCGCCGGAGCCTCTTCCGGGACCAACAGGGACATTGTGCTCACGGGCATACCTTATAAAATCCCATACTATCAGATAGTAGTCAGTATAACCCATTTCCGTTATGACTGAAAGCTCATATTCAAGCCTGTCGATAACATTCTGAGGAGGTGTGCTGCCATATCTCTTATACATCCCCCTGCGGCAGAGATCACGGAAATACTGCTGATTATCATCAGTACCTTCTATCCTGAACCTCGGAAGCTTTATATTGCCAAATTCAAATTCAACATTGCACCTCTCTGCGATGAGGGCGGTGTTTGTGACCGCCTCTTCATGGCCTTTGAACAACAGCGCCATTTCATCCGCAGATTTTACATAGAACTCATTTGTCTCAAAGCTCATGGCATTGGGCTCGCCGAGTATCTTACCGGTCTGTATGCACATGAGTATATTCTGCATTTCTGCATCTTTCTTCTCTATGTAGTGACAGTCATTGGTCGCTGCAAGCGGTATATCCAGCTCGGAAGCAAGCCTGTAGAGCAGCGGCAGATTCTTCAGTTCATCCTTTATGCCGTGATTTTGTATCTCAATAAAGTAATTTCCCCTGCCGAATATGTCAAGATAGGTTCTTGCAGTTTCTTTGGCAGAATCATAATCACCGGCACTCAGTCTGCGCTGTATCTCTCCGGCAAGACAAGCTGAGAGGCATATCAGTCCTTTGTGATATTTCCTCAGTATCTCTATATCCACTCTCGGCTTGTTGTAAAAGCCCTCTATGCTCGCTAAAGATACCAGCTTCACAAGATTTCGGTATCCCTCGTTATTCTCGCACAATAATATAAGATGATAAGGCTGCTGATCGATACGAGACTCCTTGTCATGACGTCCTCTCGGAGCTACATATACCTCACAGCCGATTATTGGCTTTATGCCGTATTTTTTCGCTTCGTTCCAGAATTCGACCGCACCGTACATATTGCCGTGATCGGTAATCGCTGCGGCTGTCTGGCCAAGCTCTTTAAGACGTGGAAAAAGCTCCCTGATACGACAGGCGCCGTCAAGGAGGCTGTATTCCGTATGAAGATGAAGATTTACAAATCCGTCATTTCTCATTTTTAGCTCCTCCGCTGCGAAGCTCCTCTGCTATCTTTGACAGTTTCTTGAACCTGTGATTTACGCCGGAACGGCTTATAGGTACAGTAAGGCTGTCCCCTATCTCCTGAAGGCTCATGTCACTGTTCTCAAGACGCAGCTCTGCAACTTCTCGCAGCTCGTCAGACAGCGAATCAAGCCCAATCACAGAAGCTATGAACTTAATATCATTCCGCTGCTTTATAGCCGCATTCAGCACCTTGTCTATGTTGGCTGCGTCACAATTCCTGATACGGTTCGCTTTATTTCGCACATCCTTGTGTATCTTCACATTCATCAGCTCAAGGGTACACTGCTGTGCACCGATGAAGGTGAGAGTGTCCTCAATGGATTCGCTGTCCTTGATATAGACGATGTACTGTCCCCGGCGCACGACCTTTCCGGCGTTTACACCGATATCTCCAAGAAGCATCACAAGATCATCTGCAAGCTCTGCTATCGGAGCCGAAAATTCAAGGTGATATTCCTTTGCCGGATCATTGACACTGCCGCAGGCAAGGAATACTCCTGCTGTAAAAACTCCGAGACTATTCGTAGCAATAATCTCGGAATCCAGTTTTCTCTGTATTTCGTCAAAATGATACTTCACGAACACCTGTCCGATGAGCTCGGTATCTGTTATATCATAGCAGTATAGTATCATATCGTTGCGTCTTACATTCTCCCGGCAGCTCAGTTCAACATGAAATACGCTCCTGAAAAGCTCCCCGAATAATCCGGCAGATATACTGCTTTCACTCTGAAAGCATATATGCTCCCTTGTCAGCGTCCTGCTGAACAGCAGCATACCATAAAGACAGGCAAAGCGCTTGTCTTTATCGTTGACCGAGGAGCATATTTCTTTTCTAACATCATTTGAGAAGGATATGGTGATCCCCTCCTATCAGTATTTCTTATCCTTTGTTATATCACGGTGATACTTCTGCACTCTGTAATCCTTTTCGCTCAGGTGTCTTGCCATAAGCTCAGCAAATGTTATCGAGCGGTGCTTACCGCCGGTACATCCGAATGCAATAACAAGCTGGCTCTTGCCCTCGTGTACGTAAAGCGGTATAAGGTAATCTATCAGGTCACAGAATTTGCTGAACAGCTCCTTTGACTGCTCAAAACTCATAACATAGTCCCTTACACAGTCGTCACAGCCGGTATGATTGCGAAGTTCATCTATGTAATAGGGATTAGGAAGGCATCTTACATCAAATACCAGATCGCTGTCAGTTGCAACTCCATATTTGAATCCGAAGGACATTACTTTTATCAGGAGAGAATCTGAACTCTTTTCAAGGAATATCGCCTTCACCTGTTCCTTGAGCTGGGCAGCGGTCAGTGATGTTGTCTCGATGAAGTAATCCGCTATCTCACGAAGCTGCGAGAGCTGACTTGCCTCATACTCTATAGCTTCAAGGATGTTTCCGCTGAATTTTTCCTGAAGAGGATGCTTTCTCCTGGTCTCCTTGTAGCGCTTAACAAGCACTTCATGTGCTGCATCTATAAAGAGCACCTTTACATCAACATCCGCCGTATTTTTAAGATCCTGCCATGAACGGAATATCTCAGCAAACATATCGCCTGTCCTTATATCAACGGCAACCGCTACCTTTGATATCTCCGATTCTGACTGACGGCAGAGATCAACGAATTTTGAAATAAGCTTCGGAGGGATATTGTCTATACAGTAATAGCCTATATCCTCCATTACATCCATTACACTGGATTTTCCTGCACCGGACATACCGGTGACTATGAGTAACTGCATATTATACTCCCTTTCCAATGGGGATTTATTTTAGTATCACCGGTTCAAGCTCCAGCACATAACCGGTCTTTTCCTTTACTATATCCTGTACCTTTGAGCAAAGCTCAAGTACGTCAGCACAGGTAGCATAGCCCTTATTGATGACAAATCCGCTGTGCTTTTCGCTTACCATTGCTCCGCCGCAGGTCATTCCCTTCAGACCGCACTGGTCTATTAGAAGCGAAGCGTAACTGCCTTCCGGACGCTTGAATGTGCTTCCGGCACTGGGATATTCAAGAGGCTGCTTAGAGCTCCTCTTTGCCATACATTCGTTCATTGCAGCCTTTATCTCATCCGCATTTCCCTCAGTAAGCTGCATAGTGACAGAGGTGATGACAGACTGGGAATCAGAAAATATACTGTGACGGTAAGAAAGCTGCATATCTTCTTTATCAATGGTGCGGATAACGCAGTCGCTGTCGATATACTGAGCAGAAACGACTATATCCTTTATCTCGCTGCCATAGGCTCCGGCATTCATATACAGCGCTCCGCCTACGGTGCCGGGAATACCGAAAAGGTTCTCCATACCGCTGAGAGATGCCTGCTGTGCATGGACACAGGCTGAAGCAAGGAGCGCTCCCGCATCGCAGCGGATGGTATTGCCGTTTATCTCTATACGTGCAAAATCGCTGCCGAAAAGAAGTATCACTCCGTCAAAGCCCTCGTCGGAAGCAATAATATTGCTTCCTCTTCCGAGAACACCATAGCGGATGGAATTATCCTTCATGTACTTTATAAGCTCTGCGGCAGACTTTGCGGAATTCACGCTGATAAGTGCCCTGCAGGGCCCGCCGAACCTGAAAGTGATGTATTCGCTGAGCGAACATTCCGGAGTTATACGGCAGCCAAGCTTGCCGCAAAGCCTCGTAAGTTCATCTAAATTCATAATATATTCCCCCTGGAATTATCATACAAAATTTTGAAAGATGTTCAGGCAATATGTACCTCAGACTCAGAACGCCTCGTAGTCACGGACGATCTCCTTTGCATCAGACTCCATTCCCAGACGGTTAAGAAGCTCCTGAGCTGCATTGTAGCCCATCTTCTTCTGTCTGTTGTTCATAGCAGCAACTTCAAGGATAACAGCAAGGTTACGTCCCGGCTTTACTGGTATCGTAAGCGACGGTACCTTTACGCCAAGAAGGCTGACAAATTCTGTATCAACGCCCATTCTGTCGTAGATCTTCTCCGGGTTCCACTGCTCAAGCTCTACAACAAGGTCAAGCTTCTCTGTCATCTTTACAGCACCGATACCAAAGAGTCGTCTTGCATTGATGATTCCGATACCACGGAGCTCAAGGAAGTGGCGGATATTGTCAGGTGAGCTTCCGACAAGGCTGATATTCGATACTTTTCTGATCTCGACCGCATCATCGGCAACAAGGCGGTGGCCACGCTTTACGAGCTCGATCGCAGTCTCACTCTTTCCTACGCCGGATTCTCCTGTGATGAAAACACCTTCACCGTATATCTCTATGAGAACACCATGACGTGTTATTCTCGGAGCAAGAGTAAGGTTGAGAAATGCGATAAGTCCGGACATGAAGTTGGATGTACTCTCCTTGCTCCTCAGGAGCGGCACCTCATATTCCTTGGCAAGCTCCAGCATCTCAGCAAAATAAGGCAGCTCTCTTGAAATAATTAGCGCAGGTATCCTCTGGGCAAAGAGAAGCTGCAATCTTTCACGGCGTGTATTCTCATCCAGCGTGGAGAGATAAGCAAACTCCATCTTACCGATGATCTGGATGCGCTCAGGATTGAAATACTCATAGAAGCCCATGAGCTGGAGACCAGGCCTGTTTACGTCGTTTTCGTCGATCATTACCTCATTGGCGTCCTTGTGAATGTATATTACTTCCAGTTTAAATTCATCTACTATCCTCTGAAGGGATACCTTAAAATTTTCAGCCATTTTTTTCTCCGTTCTCCGGCATGGCCGGATTTTATTATCAGCCGATAACAAATGAGCTGTAGCCCATTTCCTTCAGCTTATCTCTTGCCTCAAGAAGCTCCGACATATTTACATTACTGCCGGAAAGCCTTACAGCAACATTGAATTCGTTAAGATCGCTCTCAACCAGCTTTATCATTTTTTCTGCCATATCCACGGATTTTCCGCTGAATTCGTATACAGTACTATCTGTATATACTCCATAGCTTATCTCTTCAAGATCAATATTCAGTATAACAGTATTGACATTGAGCAGCATGGGCTGAAGGATATCAGTATAACCCTGAAGCAGTTCAGAGGCCGATACTTCGATATACATGGCAGATTCGTTCTGCAATATCGTACTGTTGAATAGGTTGGCTGCCGCAGTCATGGTCATTGACCTGCTCTGGTCAGAAAGCTCCGGAGCAAGTATGTCAAGATCGCTCTGACGGAAATGCGGGTAGACAAAATCCGAGCATACCACCTTTTCAAAGCCAGCTGACGACACCTCATCCACGATGCTGTTGACATAGTTCACAGCGACCTGTGAGAAGGGCGAAGCCCAGGGTTTGCCGCCTGCCTCATAGTCGTTGTCGATCCACTGCTCATCGGTATCGGCAGTTCTGTAGCCTGCCTCACCGTCAATTACCGGAAGCAGATTGTCGTTGAAGGTGCTGACTACCGCTACAGGCTTATAGCCTGAATCAGTAATGATATCAACTATCTCATCAAGCTCCATCATTTCCGGAAAGGCCTGTGACTGCATAGCATAATATACGTTGCTGGAATAGTATATCCTTCCGCCCTTGACCTTCAGCGGAACCTCGATATATTCTATATCCTGGCCTGTGGGCAGTCTTTTCAGAGCAAGCTTCAGCGTGTCTCCACTCATGAGGTCTCCCTCTTTTACGGCAGCAGCACTGTATGTTCCGAAATTCATCTTCTGATGAGAATTAGCGAGGCCGGCGCCTCCGTTTGTAGGACTGATAAGGCTGTCAGTCGTGCTTTCGTCAGAAGACGGGAGCACCTCTGATGATACAGCCGCTTTATCGTCACCTTTTTTCTTTGTGTAATTCACTATCGGTTCAGCAACGCTGTAACCGATAAATCCGATACCGCCGATAAGCAGTACGGAAAGACCAACGGAAAAGGCTTTACCGAGCGGACTTTTGCCGTAGTAATTCTTTTCTTTGGTCTTATAGATTTTCCTTCCTTTGTTCCTGAATTTCATTTTTATCTCCTATTGCGGCTGCACCTTTCTTTTTTTATTTCAGTGCATATACCGCCATTGATATTATACCAAGGTATATGAGCATTGCCGGAAATCCTCTGAATGAAGCCGGTACCTTCACGGAATTCAGCTTGCGGTAGGCTGCTGTAAGTATCACCGCAGCCAGGATAAAGCCTATTCCAGCCTCAAATCCTGCCCGGATGTAGCTGCCAAGGTTCATAAGCGAACTGTCTTCAGAGGCCTTTCTGCTTATGGTGAACAGTGTTCCCATAACGGCACAGTTAAATGCGGATACGTGTATATATTTTCTTGTTTTTGCAAAGTTATCCCTGCTGATGAAATACAGGGCAGAAAGCAGGATAACATATAGTATGCCCACGGAAAGAGTATAGATGAGCAAAGAATAATCGCTATATTTTTCCGGAAGATTCCTGTCTGTGATGTATGCGGCAACAGAGCCGACGGTCGTAAATACAGTTATCGTGCAGGCTGTCCATATCAGATTTTTTCTGTTGCCGGCTGCGATAAACAGCGTGCTTGTTCCAAGCGCCTGAGTCAGGATCAGATTGGCGGCAAGGAGGGCGATAAGGTCAGTTATCAGAAACATACGGCTCACTCCTCATCTCTTTTTTCTCACGGCTTACCAAAGATCTGATCCAGCGGTAAAGACCACACATCAGCCCAAGGAATATGAATCCGCCGAATGGCTGTGAAAGGCCGGAAACCGGAAGATCCACATCAGCGACTCTGCCATTTATCGTTCCATAAGCCAGCAGCTCACGGATAAGTCCGGTCAGCAGCATCACGATATCGAATCCTACAACGTAGAAAAACAGCGAGAAGAACATCTTCGCTCTCGGCATCCTGAAAAACTTTGCTTCGGATTGAAGAACGATAAGCGAATTCACCGCAAGCAGCGGGAAATATATGCCTATCCTGTCTATGGCTCCACGGTAGAATTCCTGTGTTGCAACCTTCACCGGGATATAGACCAGCGATGAAATCATTGCGTAGATAATGATCTTGACCGTGTATGGCAGCTTCTTCGGTACAAAAGATGCTATGAGCATTGACAGTATCGTTACAGAAGTAAAGGCATAGCTCAGCGCTTCAGCATTTTTCAGCGTATCTCCGCATATGATGACCGGTGAGATCACCATGAGTGAGGATAGCACCATGTTATCGCCAAGGATACCGTCAAAAACAGAGGTCTTGCGATTATTCATGGGGATCTGCCTCCTTTTCATCAGCTTCCGGCAGGTCAGCCGCTCCTGCTGTATTTTCACGGAGTGCTGCTCTTTCAGCATAATCCGCCATCTCTATCTTCTTTTCAAGATTCTTGAGAGCAAGCGCAAAAGGTGTCAGCAGCACAGATACTATGACGATAGCGTTTTCAAGCGCTTTAGTGAGGACAAGTATATAGGATATTATTCCTATGAAAAGCCCATAGAAAAATGCGAAGTATTCCCTCTTCGGAGCTATCCTGCGGTCAGCTACGATGTATATCGACGCAAACAGCACCATGTTCATAATGAGACTGTACTTGACAGATCCGGCTCTTGTTCCGGCTACAGGCGTAACTGCGGCAAAAAGGACTGTTCCGGAGATCACTCCTAAGAAAGCACCGACCGATATATTCCTTCTGAACATGAGCATAACTGCGGCTATAGCAAGCAGAAGAATGCTTACAGCTCCGGACGGACCGGTAAAATTGCCAAGCAGGAGCTCGAAATCCGTATGCTCCACCTTGCCAGTGGTGTTGTAGATATAGCTGGCTGAGCTCACAAGTCCTTCAGGATCATCAAATAACCCGGTCTTTGTATGCGGCTCAGGATAGAGAAGAAGCTTCCTTCCCCATGATGTCAGCACAAACACATAGGCCGCTGCAGCAGGAGAAAAGATCATATTCCTTCTTCCGCCAAAGACGTTCTTTGCAGCCAATGCGCCGAACAGTACCGCCAGCACCGCTATCTTCATATCGATCACAGGAGGCATCATCAACGCTATGATAAGTGCGTCAGAAGTACAGGTCAGATCATCAGCGGTAAACTTGCGGCGCATCAGCCTGAGGCTGAGTATCTCTGCAATGACCGCAGCAGACACACACATTCCGGCAAGTACAGCCGAACGTGGGCCGTAATAGAAATATGACATCACTTCAAGCACAAGAAGTGTTATCATCAGATCTATCCAGACGATCCTTTCCTTTCTGAAAGCTTTGACCATACTCAGGCATTCCTCAGCTTTCCGGCTGCTTCTGCCATTTTTTCCGCCCTGAAAAGGTAGCTTCCGGAAACGAGTACGTCTGCACCGCAGCCTGCTGCTTCGATACCGGTAACATCGTTTATTCCTCCATCGACCTCAACACGGATATCAAGACCAAGCTCTTCGATGCGTCTGCGTATAGCCCTTACCTTATCCATTGTCTCCGGCATAAAGCTCTGTCCGCCAAAGCCCGGCTCAACTGTCATAACCAGCACCATCGAGAGTTCGCTGAGATAGTCATAGACAGCCTCGGCAGGAGTGGCAGGTTTTATTGCCAGTGCCGCTTTAGCTCCGGCAGACTTGATCTCCCTTATTGTTTCACAGATATCGCTCTCGCTTTCAGTATGGAAGGATATGATATCTGCTCCCGCCTCGGCAAAACGCTTAACATACCTGAGCGGATCGATTATCATCAGATGAACGTCCAGCGTCATATCTGTGATCTTATTCACCTGCTCAAGTATAGGCAGACCATATGAAATGTTATTGACAAAAATACCGTCCATAACATCGAAATGCAGCATATCTATCCCGTTCTCTTCAAGCTTTCTGACTTCGCTTTCGAGGTTGAGCATATCTGCACTCAGAACAGATGCTGATACAAGATTTTTCAATTTATCACTTCTTCCAGATTAAACAGCATTCATATCAGCTGTTTGTACATCATATTTTTTTCATACACTATAATTATATAATATTTATCCCTTTTCGTCAATATGATAGAATTGTTTTTTTCTTTTACCTTTTTAAAAATTAAACTATTTCCGAATATAACAATACAATTACCGTGTCAGTCTCAGTAATATTGTTCAGGCCGTCTTACATATAGTCAAATGTATTATATACCGGAGGTGCCGACCATGTTGATCGACTTTTTAAAAAATATTTTTCTCTTCGCTCTTCACATCGACAGCAACACTGTTTTCCCGAAGCCCCTTTCGAAAGCTGAGGAAAAAAGCTGCTTCGAATCTATGAGAAACGGAGATCAGATCGCAAGAAACAGGCTTATTGAACATAATCTGCGGCTCGTAGCACATATCGTCAAGAAATACGCTTCTTCCCCGGCAGAACAGGATGAGCTCATATCCGTCGGTACGATAGGTCTAATAAAGGCTGTATCCTCCTTTGACCACACAAAAGGTGCTAAGTTCGCTACTTTTGCAAGCAGGTGTATTGAAAACGAGATACTTATGAATTTCCGTGCTGCAAGGAAATCTGCCGGAGATGTATACATAAATGAGCCTGTAGAGACTGATAAGGACGGTAATGCTTTGACGCTTCTGGATCTGCTGGACGACGGTACCGACATACACGAACAGGTAGATACTCTGATACGCTCAAAACTGCTGTACAGCTTCATAGACGATTGCCTGGATGAACGTGAACACCAGATCATCATCTACAGATACGGCCTTTACGGCTGTTCGCCACATACTCAGAACGAGACTGCGGAAAAGCTAAATATATCCCGCTCCTATGTTTCACGCATAGAAAAGAAAGCGATCGTCAAGCTCAGAAAGATGTACGATTCTTCAGCGTTCTGATCATTTGGAATAACTGTTGCAGAATAAATGCAGATATGTTATAATTGATTTGCATTTATATATAATCTGCCATTCCGTATCATAGTGAATGGTCACATACTACAGGGAGCCCATTGTCAGAGATCGGCTCCTGAATCTATCGCTGAGAAATCTGGTGTTCTGAAATGATCTACACTCCGCTTACAATAAAAGCTCTGAAGCTGTCGTACAGCCTTCATCACGGTCAATATGATAAAGCCGGCGTGCCGTATATATATCACCCATACCACATCGCCGAACTGATGACAAGCGAATATTCTGTCTGTGCTGCTCTGCTGCATGATACAGTTGAGGATACATCTATTACTCTGAACGAACTCTCTGAGCTTTTCCCAAAAGAGGTAGTTCATGCTGTTGAACTGCTGACTCATGAGGATCATGTCCCGTATACCGAGTACATACAAAGTATAAAAACTGATCCTATCGCCAAAGAGGTCAAGCTGGCTGATATCAGACATAATTCCGACCAGTCCCGTTTTGCCGGAGCAAATGACATCAGCGGAACAAAACTGGAGCAGCTCCGGGAAAAATATGCCGCCGCTCTGGAGATGCTTCTTGCAGAGGACTAAAGCAACAAATATTCGCCCACTGTTACGGGAAGTGATTGTCTATTTTCATGGTGGACATCTCCCGCAAAATGTGATATAATGTTCCTTAAAGAAATCATTGGAGGATCAAAAGTGGAATATAAAGCAAACAGCGGCGTATGGGGAACAATGTTCGGCGTCCCCTGCGTTGTCGCAGATAATTTCCTTAAACTTGCAACCGGAGAGCAGATCAAAGCCCTCCTTTATATACTGAGATGTTCAGGAAGGAACTGCACTGATGAGGAGATCGCCTTGAATACGGGCATTTCTGTACAGCAGGCAGCAGATGCCATTCTGTTCTGGGAGCAGGTAAACGTCCTTACCCCGGCCTCAGGAGCTGCCGGAAACAGCATAATATCTACACCTCAGATCACTGCGGCTCCTGCACAAGAATCGCAGCCTGCTGCTGAGATAAATAAAGATGAAGTGCCTAAAGCTGTTCCAAGGGCAAAGCAAAATCTAAATCCCTCGGAAATTGCTCAGGCTGTTTCTGATTCAAAGGATATTTCCGAGCTTTTCAAGATCGCCGAATCTGCCCTGGGACCGCTCAGCCATACCCAGCAAAATTCTCTGATATGGATGTACAGCTATCTCGGACTGAAAACCGAAGTCATAATAACCCTGATCTACTACTGTATGTCTGTCGAAAAGACAAATTCCGGATATATTGAAAAAATCGCCTGCACATGGGCTGAAAACGATATCAATAGTCTCGAAAGCGCTCAGGAAGAGGTGCAGCGCCTTACTGCATACAACGACTTCACAGGAAAGATAATGAAAAAATTTGAGATGATACGCCGTCCCACTCAAAAACAGAACGACTTCATCGAACAGTGGAAAAAAGAAGGCTTCAGCCTTGAACTGATCGGATACGCTTACGAGAGAACCATCGAACAGATCAATAAGCTGTCCTTTGATTACATAAACAAGATCCTCATATCATGGAAAAACAGCGGCTATACAACTGTAAAACAGGTACGTGACGCTGAAAGCAGCTTCAAGAACAGCAGAAGCAATAGATCCAGAACAGATAATAATCCCGACCCGGATATTGAAAAATACAAGGTCGTTATAAACAAATTCTGAAAGAAAGGTGAAACGATTTGGACAGCGCAGTTTTTGAACGTGCTCAGGCAATAATGACTACACGCAGGATGAAGGCTGTCAGCGAAAATGACCGCAGGATAACTGAGATCAATCAGAAGATCCCTCAGCTTAAAGAAATAAATGATGCCCTCTACAGCACTGGAAAAGAGCTCATCGACCTAATAACCAGCAGAAAAAATGAGGATATCTCCCAGAAGATAGAGGAACTTAAAAGAAATAATATGGGCGCTCAGGAAATGTCAAGGAAGATACTTGTGGCTAACGGATATCCTGCCGACTATCTCGATATGCATTACTCATGCCCTAAATGCAACGATACCGGCTATTGCGGCAATGAATTCTGTGACTGCTTCAAACAGCTCTGCGGAAAACTCTCCGCTGACGAGCTAAATAAAAGCGCTCATCTCAAGCTCTCAAGCTTTGAGTCATTCAGCCTCAGCTACTATAAAGGCGACGACTACTTCACAATGAAGGATATCTTTGACTTTACAAGAAATTACGCAAACAGCTTCAATAACGGTTCATGCAGTATCCTCATGTTCGGCGAAACAGGTCTGGGAAAGACTCATCTCTCCCTTGCTATCGCAAACTGTGTACTAAATAACGGATACAGCGTTATCTATGACTCTATCATAAATATTCTCCGGAAAATAGAACAGGAACACTTCAGCCGGGAACATTCCTCGGAAATGATCGATATGGTGATGAATACCGACCTCCTTATAATGGATGATCTGGGCACGGAGTATGAATCTACTTTCTACAGCGCAACTATCTATAATATAATCAATTCCCGCCTGAATCGTGGCAAGCCTACCATTATCTCCACAAACCTGGATTTTGGCGGTATAAAACATCGCTATGACAGCCGTGTTGTATCAAGGATCATTTCTGCTTACAAATGCCTCGAATTCAAAGGAGAGGACGTTCGTCTTCAGATGTGGAAAGAGCAAATGAAATAATAAAAATACCGGGAGTACTCCCGGTATTTTTTATGTTGCAAACTGACTGTTGTAAAGTTCGGAATAAAAACCGCCCTTATCCATCAATTCGTTATGATCGCCCTGTTCTATGATATTGCCGTCCTTCATAACAAGGATCGTATCAGAATTCTTGATCGTAGAAAGTCTGTGTGCAATTACAAAGCTGGTTCTTCCCTCCATAAGCTTTGCAAATGCTTTCTGGACACGCTGCTCTGTACGGAGATCGATAGAACTTGTAGCCTCATCAAGTATCAGCATCGGCGGATCCATAAGCATTATCCTTGCGATACAGATAAGCTGCTTCTGTCCCTGTGACAAGCCGCTGTCTTCACTTATCACTGTATCATAGCCCTGAGGCAGACGCTTGATGAAGCCATGAGCGTATACAGACTTTGCTGCTTCGATTATCTGCTCCCTTGAAGCATCCGGAGCTCCATAAGCTATATTCTCCGCAACAGTTCCGGTGAACACCCATGTCTCCTGAAGAACCATTCCGAAACTGCTCCTGAGACTGTCTCTGGTCACGTCTGATATATTCTTTCCGGATACTATGATATCACCGCTGTCGATGTCGTAAAATCTTAGCAGAAGATTGATAATGGTAGATTTTCCGCAGCCGGTAGGACCGACTATCGCAACACGTTCTCCTTCCTTGACATCCAGAGTGAAATCCTGTATCAGCTTTATCTTCGGATTGTAGGAGAAATATACATTTCTGAAGCTGAGATCTCCCCTGCATCCGGTCAGCACTTCCTTATCAGTATCATCACTGACCTCCTCCTCGTCAAGAACATCGAATATTCTCTGTGCAGAGGCAACCGCATTCTGAAGCTCCGCAAATACGCCGGATATCTCGTTGAACGGCTTAGTGTACTGATTGGCATATGCAAGAAAGCTTGAGAGCTTTCCTACAGACATTGCTCCCACAAATGATGTATATCCTATCGCTCCCAGCGAGCCGAGAAGTCCGACTGCTGCATATATAAGACCGTTCACAAATCTTGTGGTAGGGTTTGTCATGGAGCTGTAAAACGTGGCTTTTGCTCCAACCCTTCCATATTCGCTGTTTATCATGTCAAAGCGCTCTATCGCCCTTTCATCATACACAAACGCCTTGACCAGCTTCTGATTGCCGGCCATTTCTTCTGCCAGCGCAACCATATCCCCCCTCAGCTTTGACTGCTGCATATATGAGCTGTGCGTTGCTTTTGTTATCCTTGAAGCCGCAATAAACGAGAGCGGTGTCATAAATACAACAACGAGTGCGATCTTGACATTTATCGTCATCATGAATATGAGCGTTCCGAGAATTGTGATCACTCCGCTGAAAAACTGGGTGAAGCCCTGCAATAGCCCGTCTGAGACTATCTCTATATCGTTTATCACACGACTGGTAAGCTCTCCCTTTGAATGTCTGTCGATGTACCTTAGCGGTACCCGTTCAAGCTTATTGAAAATATCTGCCCGCAGATCACGGACTGTGAGAAATGCAAGCTTGTTCGTACAGAGACTCATAAGCCACTGGAACAATGTGCTGGACACTACTATCAGCGCAAGCGCTGCTGCTATCTTTTTGAGATTTTCAAAATCAACATCGCCCCTGCCGATACAGCAATCTACCGCTTCGCCTATGAATACCGGGACTGCAAGCGAAAGCGATACTCCCATTGCCGCAAACAGTATCGTCAGGACAAAATAACCGATATACGGTCTTGCATAGGAAAAAACTCTTCTGAGGGTATTTTTCATTGCCTGTCCCCTCCCTTTTCATTCATCTGCGACACGTATATCTCATGATACACATTGCATTTTTCAAGCAGCTCATCATGTTTTCCGATACCAACTGCCTCACCGTCATCCATTACAATTATCTTATCTGCATCCTTAATAGAAGTCGTGCGCTGTGATATCATTATCACTGTTGTATCTGAAAGCTCAGACCTCAGCGCCTTACGAAGTGCAAGGTCGGTGGCATAGTCAAGAGCACTGGTAGAATCGTCAAGTATCAGTATATCCGGCTTTCCGACAAGTGCCCTGGCGATGGACAAACGCTGCTTCTGACCTCCGGAGAAATTCTTTCCTCCCTGAGATACAACTGTATCCAGCACATCAGGCTTTGCAGAGACAAAATCCCAGGCCTGAGCGATCTTCAGGGCTGATATGATATCATCATCAGATGCGTTGTTCTTTCTCCACTTCATATTATCACGTACAGTACCGGAAAACAAAACCGCTTTCTGTGGAACGTAACCTATACGGCGGCGAAGTTCATCCTGATCCCAGTCGCTGACATTTACCCCGTTCACTGATACCTGACCGTCAGTTACCCTGTAAAAACACGGGATAAGTGCGGCTACAGTTGATTTGCCGCTGCCGGTACCGCCGATTATTCCAAGCATTTCTCCCTTCTTTAAAGTGAATGACAGGCCTTTTACGGAATGATCTCCGGCCGTATCATATGCAAAGGAAACATTGCTGAATTCGATCATATTTCCTGTGCCTTCCGATTCGGGCGTACTGCTGCCACAGACCTCCGGCATCAGTTCAAATACTTCGCTGACACGATTCGCAGAAGCAAATGTCTTTGTCAAAAGCACTATCATATTCGCAAGAACAACAAGTGCAAGGAGTATCTGTGTCATATAGTTCGTGAATGCAGTCAGTTCACCCTGTGTCAGACGGCCGGAATCTATCCTTATGCCGCCGAACCATATTATTGCCACTATGCCAAGATTCATTATCATAAACGCTGCCGGATTGAGGATGGCAGATATCTTTCCTACTGCGATCGAACAATCAGATATCTCGTTCACGGCTTCTCCGAACTCGTCTATCTCCTCCTGCTGCCTTGAAAACGCCCTTATGACTCTTGTTCCTTCAAGGCTTTCACGGGTGAGCATTGACGCTCTGTCCAGCTTTTTCTGCGTCTTCTTGTACATCGGTACGGTCTTTCTCATTATAAGGAAGATTATAGCTGATATCAGCGGAGCAACTACAAAGAATATCAGGGACAGCTTCACGTCTATCATTACGGCCATAGCCGCCGCTCCTATTACCAGAAAAGGAGCACGAACTGCAAGTCTTATAGACATATTTACACCGTTCTGAACAATGTTCGTATCATTGGTGAGCCGGTTGACAAGTGATGAGGTGCCCACCTTATCTATATCGCTGTAGGAAAGCTTGTTTATATGCCTGTATAAAGCTCCTCTCAGTTCAGTACCGAAGCCGTATGCACATTTCGCCGCAAGATACTGACAGGTGAGCGCAAAACCAAGTCCACATACTCCCAGTAATACGATAATAAGGCTCATGCGGAAAATGTATCCGCTGTCATTATTGCCGATACCCTTATCTATTATCCTTGCCATTACCATTGGCACTATAAGCTCAAATATCGCTTCGAGCAGCTTGAAAAAGGGGCCGAAAACAAGCTCTTTTTTGTAGTTTTTCAAATACACCAGCAATCGCTTCATAATGTCTCCTCACAAAAACGGACGCATAAAAGCGTCCATTTTTTCATGTTTATAATTGTATTCCATTTTCCTTCAGAAGCTCTCTTGCAGAATCTACAGAATCAACTCCGGAAGCGTTCTTTATAGGAGCAAATTCTTTTCTGCGATCTACCTCATATGCAAGGCAGCTATCCTGCATATGCACCATATCAAGGACAAGTGTCTCAAATTTATGTCCGTTAGGCTTTTCAGGTTTGATAAAATTGCCGTTCTCATCCATATACGGTATCTTCTTCTCAACTACATGGACAGGCAGCTTGTCGTTAAGGATAGTCTCAAGCTTGTCCACGCTGAACAGATAATTGAGAATAACTCCATACTTATAGGCAAGCTCGCCGTTCTCATCGATAAGAGTTCTCATCTCTTCGGTCATTTCATAATACTCAACTATTGAAGGAGCTCCGTCCTCAAGACAAAGCACGCCTACCCTCTCATCAGGGCCTGCCTTGCTTACGACCTTGCTGCCGGACTGGAGACCGGAGCTGATGACTGCTCCCACATAAAGAGGATCTGCTATCCGCTGAAGAACATTGTCAACTGCAAAAACATTTATCCATTCTATGCCATTATCCTTTATTTCATCCAGCAGACCTGCCCTTACAAGTGACGAGAACCATCCGCCGTTGCCATTCGGAGATATGGATATGCGTGACCTGCTTTCCATATATATCTTTCCGTTATAGTCAACTGACGGAGCCATGTCCTGTACAAAGAACTTCACGTAATCCTTATTATAGCCGAAATAATCCTTCTCTTCAAGGAAAGCGATCGTATCGTTGTTGTTCTTTTCGCTGGTCATTATATACAGCGGAACCCATGCACCGGACTTATCAACTACCTCCCTGAGATTGTTTATAAGGCACTGGAAGATATATAGCTCCTTGCTGACGCCGACATTGAACATTCCCTTTGGCTTATCAAATCCAAGTCTTGTACCCTGGCCTCCTGCAAGAAGTACGGCAGCAACCTTGCCGTTCTTTATAGCGTCAATACCTGCGCTGTTGTATTTCTGACTGTTATTTTCTATATCTTTTATAGTCACCGCACCAAGAGGCTCGAATTTGCCTCTGGCTGCTGTAAAGCGATTTTCCTCCCTGAGATTTTCAAGAACTGAAAAATCTATAAGCTCTATCTGAGCAAGGAGCTCAGCCTTTTCCTCATCGCTGATCTCATCGTAGTATTTCAGAAGATGTTCCTGTCCGAATTTTTCCAGTAATTCTTTAGCTGCTTCGTAAGTTAGCATTATTTCCCTCCTGTTTTCGGATAGAGTTCCGGAATAATAGTAACTTGATTATACCATAAAATCGTGCATTTGTCTACTCTATTATATGAGTTTGACTGTAAATTTTTTCGTTTACGCCCGATTTAACGTCGTTTCTGCTAATCGTTGGTAGAAAATATAAGTGTGAATGCCACTTTTTTTCTACCATTTTTTCTACCAAAATCACACGTTTTTTGATTTCTTTTTCTTGATTCCAATTTCGTTGATTATATTTTATAATGTTGACATCTGCGATTCTCCCGTACCTTCGGGACTATCGCTTTTCTTTTTTCTACCACCGGTCTTTTTGGGCGGTGTTTTACTTGCTGCCTTTGACGTTGACTTTCTTCTTGTGGCCTTTTTCTTTTCGGCAGGCTTTTCAGCTTCAGGTTTATCCTCTGACTTACCGCCGAGAACCCTTGCGATCGTTTCAGCCGAATTGACCTTTGCATTGTATTCCAAATGGCTATAAAGATTCGCTGTGATAGTAAAATTGCTATGTCCGAGCCATTCCTGAATAGCCTTCATCGGAACATCATGAGCAAGAAGCAAGCTCGCACAGGAATGACGGAGGTCATGGAAACGCAGATGCTTCAAACCATTTCGGGTAATGACGTAATGGAAGTGCTGTGTCACATACCCCGGCGAGAGCATATTGCCGTAGTTGTCACGACAGATAAATCCGTCGAACTCCTTGTTGTAGCTCTTTCCGCAAGCCTTTTTGAACTTGACTTCCGTTTTCTTTTTTTCAAGAAGCATTTCCTCAATGTGAGGAATCAGCGGAAGAGTTCTTCTTGTGGAATTGGTTTTCAGCCTGGTCTCTACAAAGATCTTCATCTCACCGTTTTCGTCGTAGTCACTTACGATCTTACGCTGGATCGTGATAGTCTTGTTCTTGAAGTCGATTGCATCCCACCTCAGACCAAGTATCTCGCATCTTCTAAGACCATAATATGCTGCAATGTTCACTACAAGTTCCAGTTTGTCGCCCTTGAAAACCTCAAACAGTTCATTCAGCTCATCAGCATTGTAGAAGGTAGCTTCGTGCCTGTCAGCTCTCGGTACTACCAACTTGTCCATAGGGTGCTTTGGTATCAGTTCCATTTTTACAGCGTAGGCGAATGCGGAATGCAATGCCAGATAATACTGCTTTGCGGTACTGCCCTTGCAGCCACTATCCAGTTTGTAGTTGAGATAGTTCTGAATGTGGTTATGATTGACCTGTCCAAGTGTGAGATTCGGATAGTTTTCGTTAATGTACTCCATGTATCTCTTGCTAACCCTGCGGTAACAAAGGTGTGTGGTACGAGCTACATTCGGTTTGATGTATGTCAGCCACTCGGAAAAGAAATCATCGAGCAACATATTTGAAGTGGTTTCATCGCTCATCACAGCATACGGCACAGCGTTTGCAGACTTGACAGCGATCTCACCCGATGAAATGCTCTTATCGAACTCCGCAACAATAGCATCGACTGCTTCTTTCAGAGCTTTCTTTGAACACCTCTCAGGCAATTCCGTGTTTACCCACTTACGCTTACGCTTTCCGCTGTGATCTTTATAGTCAAAGACAACATAATGCTTTCCGTTCTTCACGGAAGTAATGTATTTGTAAGGCAGACTTGCTTTCATTTCTAATATCCTCCTTTGAGTTGAAAGCGGTAGAAGTCTGCTGTTGACTACTCTATTATAGCGCGTAACCAAATATAATGCAATACGATCAGACCGCTTTTTCCTTTTTTCGGCGCTTTACACTGGGGAATTCTCCGATTTTTGTAAACTTTTTTCCTTTAGCTCAATCACAGAGGATTTTGTCACTCTGACGATGCGTCCCAAGTCAAGCCTTGTGAGCTTTCCCTGCTTTACTAATAGGTATGCGTAGTTACGGCTGACACCGAGCATTTCGCATACTTGTGGTATCGTAACCACATCAGGATATTTCCTGAACATCTGTCTAACGGATTTTTTCTGCATAACGCTCCTCCTATCTCTCAGGAAGAAGAAAAAGAAAACAAATAGCGTTGATGTTTCATATTCAGTTTTCAAGATACTGAGCCGACCTTATCGGACGGCGTACATCGTCTGTCGGTTATTTTTATGTCCAAAGATTGATGTACTGTTGGCAGCTCCTACTCAGAGAAGTAGAAGCTCCCGACGGCACATCGACCGTCGTTCAAAACAAGGAGGTGTGTGTGAAGCACCATAGGCAGTACCCGATGAACGGATACTCCCGACAGCGTTTCAGCTATCGTCCTGTTCGATAAGGGGCAGGATACCCTCATTCTTTAACTGGTAATAGATGAATATGCGGCCCTGCTGCGTCCAATATGAATGGACTTTGGCAGTAGGATCACCATTCTTATCGTAAACAGTGTGTGTCTTTGACTTCATATATCCTCTGTCAGCATACTTCTGATACAGAAGCCATATCTGCCCCTGCTTATACTGTATGCCGTGCTCATGAAGCCACTTGTTCAGCCATATCGCAGACTTGCCGTAGTCCTTTGCGATAGTGCTTATGGTCATAAGCTCTTCGGATTGTAGCACCATATCACAGTAATCGGCTTTCGGTTTCATGACCTCGATTTGCTTTGCCTGAACAGCAGTTGTTTCGATTAGATTATTATTCTGCTGATTTGCAAGCTCCAGTTTCTGGTCAGCGATCTGTAACGCTCTCGCCATGACAGCATCGGGACTGTTCCATTGCTTTTCAAGGTTCAGGAAATATTCACGGCAGCGCTTGCCGATCTCGGTACGCTGTATCATACAGAGCTGCTTTGCCATATCAATAGTCAGGTTATGGTCAATCTGTTTCTGCGGCATAGCTCTGCCATCTTCACGGAATACATTTTTGAACACCGTGAAAAAGTCCGTATTTTCACGGAATCCGTAATCACGCATCCGGTCAAACCATAATGCATAGTGCGTTTTGATCTGAAGCACTTTGTGAAGCTCCCGTCCGCTTACGGTGCGCAGATCGTTGTTATATCTCACAGCTATTGAAATCTCATTCATATGTAACACCCTCTCTCTTTCTTGTCGGTGTTTTTGTGTTTGAAAAGAACCCCTGCTATTGTCGGGAACGGAATCCCGTCCCCGACACAGGAGCGACAGCGTATGGCTGTCTATTTGAAAATAGGAGAAATGGAACTGTCGCATTCAGAGATGTTTTTGGCAGAACCCAAGCCGTCAGCTCAGGCTCTCCCGACAGCATCTCTGCTGTCTTAGTGAAAGGAGTTTCGATATATCATCGAAAAATGAAAGAAAAAAGCGAACCTTCGGAAACGGCACAGCCTGAAAATGGACAAAAAAGCCGCGCCGTTCCCTCAGCTCTATATAACCTTCAACAAGAAGGAGGATCGTGAGAAATACTGTGTCCGCTTCGCACCTGCGGAATGAACCCCTTCACCTTACTACCGTGAAAATCGAAAAAGTGGGAAAGAATTTCATGATTTTTTTACTTCAAAAAGAAAAAATCGGCATTTTGCACAAAAGCAACTATTTGTTTTCGTGCATGATGATATACTCTTTCAGCTTTTCCTTTGCAAGCCTGAGCCGATACCTCACCTTATCTTTTGTAATGCCATACTTGCTGGCGAGATACATCAGAGTCACCTTGCTCGTGCCATAAAAATAGTCCTTAATAAGCTCATATCCCTCCGGAAACTCTGCTTTGAGCATCTCCATTGCGATAGGCAGGAAATCAAGCCGAGCCTGAAACATCGCTTCTTTTTCGGCTGCTATTTCGTTTACGGGAAGTGTAGAAGGATCAGCCAGAACTGTTTCGATCTCTTTATAATCCACGGAAAACGCACGGAAGTCAGCTTCTTTTTCCTCAAGCCACATTTCCTGGCGTCTGAGCTTGTTATATTCCTTTTCGATATGTTGCGGCACGTCATCTCCAAAGTGTGTATAGAAAAATCTCCCCATTACTTGCCGTCCTCCATATCAGATGTCAGGTTCGTAAGAGGTTTCATACCGAGCTTCTTCATGCGAGCATTATAAGCTGTAAGGGTATAGCTCTCGTTGTAGGCACAGCCGTTCAGGTAGTCAGTGAGGATATAGTCAGCCTGGCTCTTGAAGCCGTATGTGCCGGGGATCAGATTATCGCTTTTGAAGAAAAGGTGTCTCTGCCTGAATGGATGAAGTCTGAGAGCGATACATACTGCACACAGATACCGCTGCCGTATTGTTCTCTCATTTTTCAGGTAACGGGAGATCGTACACTGGCTTATACCCGTCATTCTTGCAAACATATCCTGAGTGATACTGTACTCGTTCAGATAACGTGCAAGTGCATCACCAAAGGTGTCTGCATCCTGAAGAAGCCTATTGTCCGTCCCAAATATGTAGATGGCATAGCTTTGGGGTTCTTCTATTTCAGTGAACAGCGGAATCCGAGGAATCTGAATAATAGTTTTCATAAAAATCTCCGTCCTTTCCGTCGGACGGAGAAGCGCAAATGAACACAGTAATCCTGTCATTCGGTTCTTGACCGTCCGACAATCAAACATTACTCGTTCATTTGACTGTTCATTATTCAGTTGTCCATACAGTGATCGAGTAACCCTATTGCGCATTAGGTTCACTGTATGGAGCAGAGTCCTCATATCGGACTGCTTACTCACATAATTATAAACCAAACAGCGCGAAAAAGCCAGATAACAACCGTTTCCGAACGGAATAATCGTTATCGTTCAAAACACCGTATTTCCGCATTTATGTGATACCGCCTTTGTGATATACTCCTTTCCGAGAATGATACTTTTTATCAGTAGACAAGTAATAAAGCATCTGATTATGTATTATTCCAAAAGGAATAATTTTCACAGAACTTTCATTTTACAAGGCGATTTTTCATCATTCTATCACATTTCGGCATAGAAAAAACGGTCTGATCTGCTCAGACCGCCTTTAAGCTGTATGCTATGGGCATACATACTCAGCATTTGTTACAGCAAAGAAGAAATCCGCAAGGCAATCATTGCAGACTGTCATCTATTGTAATTGTCCTGTACACAGCTATCACCTCCGTATAAATCGAAATATCCGATCAGGTCTGTATGGTACTGTATAGGAACAAACAAAAACCGAGTTGTATGCTTGTCATAGTATTATTACACCGGAAAACCGGATATAACCTGTGATTATAAGAAAAGAGCCGTTATCTAACAGCTCTCGTCGTATCGGAACTTTGAATCCACTGGGTTCAAAGTTCTTAATCATGGAGCGTTCATTCACCGATGATTTCCTCATCAGTAAGCTCGATCTCTCCATTCTCTTTTTCATATTCCTTTATTTTTTCTTTCACAAGAGTTTCGATCATGTTAGTCATAGAGCGGTTCTGTGATTCAGCAATCTTTTTTATCTTTGCATGGTCAATCAGATTCAGGCGAAGTGTAAACGAAGTTTTTATAATAGCCATAGCGATACCTCACTTTCACTATTATCATACCACTTTAGATTACTTTTGTATGCAGTCATGTTGACACCACATTGATACCATGTTATACTTAGTATATACTGTATGCAAAGGAGTTTGTGTTATGTTGAATATCTTCACCGTTAGTTTTTCGGGTATCGGAGCATCGAACGAGTTTCGGAGATCGAGAACCGTCTTGATAAACTCCTGCATGACATTATCACGCAGAAAGAGTATGTCGAATTTCTCATAGGGCGTGATGGGGAATTTGACCTTCTTGCTTCTGCTGCCATTAAGAGAACTGTCCGTGAATATGGATACGGTAACACGCATTTTACTCTGGTTTTGCCATACATGAAGGCAGAGTATCGTGACAATGAAAAAGAATACCTCAACTACTATGATGAGGTCGAGGTATGTGAGGAATCGTCCGATGCTCACCCGAAGGCAGCTATTCAGATCAGAAACAGGAATCTTGTTGACCGTTCCGACCTTATTGTGTGCTGTATCCAGCGCAAAAGCGGCGGAGCATATAAAACAATGCAGTATGCTGAAAAGAGAGGAAAATGCATTATAAATCTTGCAGATAATTGAAAAAGGACGGTGTTGCCGTCCTTTTTATTCTTTCATAGAGATAGATCGTATCTTTTCACATATTTACTCACATCAACACCGCTTTCCATATACCGAAGCAGTATTTCCGCACAGGCACGGCTATCGCTGTCAGCCTGGTGATGATCGAGGGCTATACCGTAGTGATCGCACATCACATTGAGGTTATGCTTCATATCAGGAAGAACCCGTCTGCCGATCTGGACCGTACACAGGTATTCCGCAGACGTTTTCCATGTGATGCCATAACTTTGCAGGCAGGAACGCAGGACACCCATGTCAAAGACAGCATTATGGGCAACAAGGATACCTTTGCTCATTATAGGCTCTATCTTCTTCCAAAGCTCTGCAAAGTTCGGAGCGTCTTTAACCTTTTCAGAATCTATGCCCGTGAGCTGCGTATTGAAGTAGTCGAAGTGTGTTTCGGGATCAACGAGCGAAAAGTAATTCGCAACGATCTTATTATCCTTGATCGCAGAGATACCGATTGCACTCATACGATTATTTGCACTATTTGGCGTTTCAACGTCAAACACGATATAGATTGCCATCAGAGCATCACTCCCACCACAGCAGTTTATATGTTAATTATACCATAGTGAGTTAAAAAGGTCAATCGTGAGAAACAAAAACAGCCGACATTGCTGCCGACTGTATATTGTCACGCTCCTATTTTCTCAAAGCCATTCAATAGCTGTTTATCTGAGAATTTTGAGAGTTTGCCGTCCAACCATTCTATGAAAACATTGTCCATTTCATCTATGTAGATAATAGTTGCCGTAGAGCCTACAGGATATTCTCCGGTGACCGTCTCTGTCATCTTGATTTTTGCCCCGACTGTAATTAAATCCATCATAGCTATAACCTCCTGATTTCACACACTTGCTCTATTATACTACAACAGAGATTGAGTGTCAAGTCAATAATAACTAAATTGAGCTGCATCGTCATGGTACAGCTCTTGTTTTATTTCAGTATCTTTTTTATCTGCTCCATACTTGCCTGGGGCAGTATCTTTTTCAGGTGGTCAAGGATAAGTTGATAGGATTCTTCCGGTTCCCTCTGATAAACCTTATCCGTAAAGGCAGCACCCATAAACTTTTCAGGAGTGGAATACTCAGCTACGCCCCACCCGTATGGCTGACCGTTCTTGTCTGTCATGTAAGCGAAGTTGCTTGTGATCACATAGCATTGCTCCTGTAATCTGATGATAGCCGTATCAAAGCCTTTGTTGCCGCCCTTGCGGTAGTCTCCGAGCTTTTTCAGTTCTTTGGATATGATCGGAGCGTGACTGTCAAGCAGATCATAGAGGACTTTATCGGTATGTTTTGCAAGTCCCTCATCATACCTTGCATCGAAGTCATAACCGTCACGACGATAGTTTGCAAAGTCGGGAAACCATACCTTGCTGATATAGACCGCCTTATGCTCAAAGAACTTTCCATAGGCACAGCCTGTTTTCTGAATGACCGGACCTTTCCATTCCCACGCATCCCACTGTCCGCTGTCGGAATAATACCAGTGTTCCGGTGCAATATGTTCCTCTATGGAAAAGCCTTCGATACTGTTTCGGAAGAACGGAAGAAATCCGTACTTATTTATCGCTTTTATCAAGTCAGCTTCAGACCAGATCGTGAACTGCATACCTGCCATATATCTCAGCTCCTTTTCCTTATTATATCATGGCAGGCAAAATCGGTCAAGGTATGACACGATTTGATGATGAGAAGTATCATAACAGAAGTAAGATTCAAGGAAATCGTAATTGTAAATTTTTTGTGAACATTTCCATTTTTCTTTCCCACTTTTTCTATTTTCACGGTAGTAAAGTGAGGGGGTATGCGCACTCAGTCGCACAGCTCCAATTCCCATACAAAGTGGGAAAAATCCGAGAGCCGCAGGCTCAATTTGAAAAACGCCCGATCAGGGCGGTTTCAAAACCAGCAAGCTCGGTATCTCCGCATTACAATTTCTCAGAAATTGAATGTTTCGATACAATGCTTGCAAGAGGGACACCCCTTGAACCCCGAACGAAGGAGATGAGAAAAATAGCAGAGATCGAACCACATAATCGGTATATGCAGATACGTCTCACCGAAGCAGAATACGAAGCTATCGAGCGCAAGTTTCGCAACAGCGGTCTGAGGTCACGGAGCGAGTTCATCAGGGCTATGATATTTGAGGGATATATCGTCAATTTTGATGAGGAGAAGTTTGATAAGATTTACAGGCTTGTAGGCAGTATTGCCAACAACATCAATCAGATAGCTGTTAGAGTGAACAGCACGAACAAAGTATATGCCGAGGACATCGTGAACATCAAGGAGGGACAGGATAAGATTTGGCAACTACTAAACTCTTTGCAATCAAAACTACTGAGGCTAAAGCGTTAGCCTATATCGCCAATCCTGAAAAGACAGACGACGGCAGACTGATCTTCACATACGGGTGCAGCTCTGATCCTGCACAGGCAAGCAGAGATTTTAGTGCAGTCCGTGCAGGCGGAACAGGCTTGAATACTATCCTCTCTCAGCACTTTATTCAGAGCTTTAAGCCGGGTGAAATCACGCCTGAAAGAGCTTTGGAAGTTGGAAAGGAACTTTGTGAGAAATTCCTCAAAGGCGAATACCAATACTTCCTTGCAGTCCATACCGATACTGACCACACACATCTGCACGTTATCTTCAATAATGTGAGCCGTGCCAACGGCAGAACTTTCGAGACCAATATGAATCAGGGCAAGGTCAAGGAACGTGCGTGGAAGAAGCTTATTGATTTATCAGATGAGGTATGCAAACGGCATCATCTTTCAGTGATCGACCACCCCGAAAGAACGAAGGGCAAGAGCCATTGGGAGTGGGATATGAACCGTCAGGGACTATCGTGGAAAGCCAAGCTAAAATACACGATAGATCAGGTTGTGAAAGCAAGTGAGGACTTTGACGATTTTCTCAGAAAGTGTGCCGAGTACGGTGTGCTTGTCGAGTACGATCCCGACCACAAGATCGACCTGAAATTTATGCTTGTGGAGCAGAAAGAACGCAATCCGAGAGCCAAGATGACTCGTGCCAAAACACTCAGCTGGTACTATGAAACACGGCAGATCAAAGACCGCATCGCTCAGTATCACGGAGTTATGATCTACACACCGAGGACAAAGGTCAGAGTTATCACAAAGAAGCCACCGAACAAGTTCGTGCAGGACGCTATCGACCGTGGCAATATGAAGCTCGCCAGTATCGCAAAGAACGTGATTTCCGAGTATGGTGTAGAACCTGAGCAGATTCGTCCTGCGGCAATGTCGGCATATGCCAATAGCCGTAGTCTTCTCTCCGAGCTGAATTCCATAAATACCGAGATAGAAGATCTGAAAGTCAAGCTGAAAGTTCTGCGGAAATATCGCAAGTTGAAAGTGTCCGGTGAAGAGCTGAAAACTCTCAGCGGAAGTGAGGCGAAGAAATACCGCAAGGAAAACAGTGCTGAGCTGACCGAATACGGACAGATACGCACTCAGGTGTTGGAGCTTTACCCGTCGGGACATATCCCGACCGTAGAGAATCTGGAGCAAAAAATAAACGCCCTTATACAAGAGCGTTCAGAGAAAGATTTGCAGTTTCGTGAAGCGGATAAGTGGGCACGTGATCTTGCCGATGCACAGCGTACCATTGAGGAATTTCTCCGTCAGGAACACAATGAGCAGCAGCAAGACCGAAAGCGTAAAAAGAATGGGGATTTGGAGTGATATTCATTCTGTAACTTCATATTCAACGCTTATGTTCATAGAACTGAGCTTATCATTTACATGACTAAGGTACTGAATACAGAAATCAGACGGCTGGTATTTGAACTTGATCTGTATTTCAAAAACAGACAGCTTTGCATCGGGATAAGTTTCTTCATACTGCTTACTGTCAACAAACCATATATAGGCATTCAGCTTATCCTGAAGCATAAACAAATGGTCTTGCACTATTTCATCATCAAACTCCAAATGGTCATAGATTTGGAGAATCAGTTTATTACCCTCATACGCTATTCCATCTATGACTTCACTATTATCAATTGCCATTTTAGTCCTCCTGCTTGTGAGCTTTTTGATATTCTTCCAAAGCCGTGAGCAGGAGCTTATTCACACTCATGCCCTGAGATTTCGCATAAGCCTTGATCTTCTCACGCTCTCCCTTTGGCACGTTGACACGGATATAATCGTAATGCCCTTTGAGGTATTCCGTGTTCGGAGCTGATTTCTTCCGCTTCTTATTGGCGGTACACTCCTTACAATACTTCTGCGAACCGGAGGTCACAGTATAGGTATTGCCGCATATCGGACAAACCTGTTTGCTGCCGATCTTCACGGCATTGCCGGACTTCTTCTTCTCAGCGTATGCACGGTTACGGGCAACTCGAGCTTTGTCACGGCAATAGATACAGTATTTTGCACGGGTGTTGTTCGTTTCAAACTCCAAACCGCACATCTCACATTTATGCTTAAACAAGAGTATCCCCCTTAATTTTGGTCTTTCCTCTATTCTATCAAACATTGGGTGCAAAGTCAAGCATAATCCGAAATTTATAGAAATCACACTGGGAAAAACGGAAAAATGGGGTGCTGATTGCTGCACTCCTACAAAGATTCCGAAAAACATAAAATTATATTTGACATTAGGTGTAAAGTTAAATATAATAAAAGCACAACAGAAACACGAAAGGAAGGTAGATCCTATGTTAAACAAGTTCATGGTAACAGGCAGACTCACTGCCAATCCCGAAATCCAGACCAAAGGCGAGAGCCGTCTTTGCAAGTTCACCATTGCCTGCGACCGTCCAAAACGCAAGGGCGAGGAGAATCCCGAAACCGACTTTTTCACCTGCACCGCCTGGAACCGCAACGCAGATGTAATCGTCGATTGGTTTGGCAAGGGCGATATGGTCACACTCGTCGGAGCAGTACATATCTACCGCTATGAAAAGGACGGTCAGAAGCGTTCGTCCACCGAGGTAAAAGTTGAGGAGATCCACTTCTCAGGCGGTAAGAAGCGTGAAAACACCGCACCGACCGCCAACCGCTACGATAACCCCTACATCGGCACAGAGAACGATCCGCTGTTCTGAGCCGAAAATCACAGGAGGATAAGAAAATGGAAACTACTATCATCGCAATCAGCAATCAGAAAGGCGGAGTTGGCAAATCGACCACCGCATACAACCTCGGAGCCTGCCTTGCCCTGAACCACGGAAAGAGGGTTCTGCTTGTGGACTTCGATCCGCAGGCAAACCTCTCCGAGTACCTGAAATACGAGCCGAACGGCAACCCGACTATGACACAGCTTATCATGTCATTCCACGCAGGAACGCCCTTGAACGCTGAAGCCACTCAGAATGCGATACGTCACAGCGATACCGCAGGAGTGGACTACATTCCTTCCGACATCAACCTCGCAAATGCGGAAACGCTTATGGTCACGATGATCTCTAAGGAGCATATTCTCCGCAGGATACTTACGGAAGATGTGATCGGAGCGTATGACTTCGTGCTGATCGACTGTCTGCCGTCCCTCGGAACGCTTCCTTATAAATGCCCTTACCGCTGCGGACAGAGTGCTGATACCCGTACAGACACAGAAGTTCAGTATGGACGGCTTGCAGTCCCTTGAAGCTCTCACACAGCTCGTCAAGGCGAATACCAACCCGAAGCTGAACCTCATCGGAGTGCTGCCGACAATGGTTGACCGCACGAAGGTCAGCAGGACAGCTATCGAAAACCTCAATGAAAAGTACGGCGAAATGCTGTTCAGGACAAGCATCAGCAAGTCCATTGAAGCGGCGAAAAGCTCCGAGAACGGTACACCGCTTTGTCTCACAGGTCACAAGTTAGGTCAGGAATATGATGAATTGGCGCAGGAGGTGCTTTCAAGATGTTAAGTATGTCAGAACTCGCAATGAACCCCAACCGCAAGGTCACTACCAAATGCTACGGCAAAGTAAAGGTGTGGGACGACCGTGAAGAAGCTCAGGCGTATTTCCTTGAAGCGATGATGAACAGCGACGGTTCAGAACATGACCGCTACTCCTGCATCTTCATTCAGCTTCAGAACGGACTGAGCTGCTGCACCGATGAAGATGACGAGGAGGACGAGTGATGAAGCCGTTTGATACCGACAGGACACCGTGGCTTTTCACTCCTCACGGTGACGGAGAGCTGGACGAGTTTTTCAGCTCAGACCACAGCAAAGTCATAGCAGAAACTTCACAGGAAGTAATCGCAAATCTTTCTGAGAGCCGTGACAGGCTCTCTGGAAAGCTCTGCTACACCTTCAATTACAATCAACGCAGATACAGATACACGCTCCTGCGGTTTGCGGATATGATCGTCCGTGCAGATGTGACGGCAAAAAAGCTGAAAAACCGTATCATAGAGCTTGACGCAGAGAACCGTGAGCTTCGCAAACAGCTTGCGGACATGGAAAGGAAGATGAAACAATGAATACACCACAGTTTGACCTGAGTGCTATGCTCTCCACACCACAGCAGACCGCTGTTCAGCAGATTCCTTGTGACAAACTTCACCCCTACCACAACCACAAATTTGAGCTGTACTCCGGTGAGAGACTTGAAGATATGATAGCCAGCATCAAGGAGAATGGTGTACTGTCTCCGATCATCGTTCAGCCCGACGGTGACGGATACGAAATTCTTATCGGTCACAACCGCTGGAATGCTTCAAAACTCGCAGGACTGCCGACAGTTCCGGCGATCATCAAGGCAGGACTTACCGAGGACGAAGCAGAAATGTATGTCATTGAGTCGAATGTTATGCAGAGAGGCTTTGAAAACCTCAAAATTTCGGAGCAGGCTGCCGCTGTTGCACTCAGACACAGCGAAATGTTCTCTCAGGGCAAGCGAAATGACATTCTCAGGGAGCTTGCACGCCTTGAAAATCCCTCAGCCGAACCCGACAGCTCAACTTTGAATTCAGTGGGTTCAAAGTTAGACACGAGCGAGAGCATCGGAAATGAGTACGGTGTCAGTAAAGGCTCAGTAGTAAGGCTTATTCGTATCAATAAGCTCACTGATGAGCTGAAAGCCCTTGTGGACAGCGGAGAGCTTTCTATCCGTGCGGGTGTGGAGCTTTCTTTCCTTTCGGAAGATACGCAGGATGTTGTCGCTGAATGTGCTGAGAACTGCAAGATCGACATGAAATCAGCCAAAATGCTACGTGCTTCTGCCGACAGCGAGGGCAACATCGATCGTAATACCGTTCACGCTATTCTTTATGGCGAGGACACCGAGCCGAAAGTGAAGCCCAAAAGCGTAAAGATCAGCTATGATATTTATACCAAGTATTTCAGCAACGGCGAGAAGCCGAAAGAGATCACGGAAACGATTGAAAAGGCACTTGAACTATACTTTAAGAATATGGAGGACAAATAATATGAAGAAGATCATTACAGCGGTATTCTGCACTGCACTTGCACTCTGCTCAGGCTTGACCGTCTATGCTGCCGAGAACCTTGACCGTGACGATATCGAAGCCGAGATTTGGGAGGATATGTGGAACGGCAAGGGCGATAATGGACTTGACTTTCCCGAAGCATCGTACAAGCATCATCTTCTTGACAGGTGGCTTGACGAGAACTATGGTTCGGAAGATTATGACTGGACCGAAATCGGAGAGCTTCAATATGAATACAAGGACTACTACCGTCGTCTGATCGAAGATTGGGATTTTGAGGACGATAATGAGGGTGGCTGGACGATCGACACCGAGGACAACCATTACAGCTTTTCTCTGCTTAACGGTATGTGGCAAATGACAGACAAGAATGGTGATACCGTTGACACATTCCCACCATTCAGCACCTTAGAGGAAGACGAATCCGAAATCGCAGGCGGTTACAAGATCAACGATAACGGTGCTGATAGTCCGAGAGTGATCGGAGAGGTCACAGGCGGAACGGAAACGGCTTCTGAGGGCGGTTCTTCCGCAGAGGGCAACGATGCCACTGTTAGTCCGTCAGACGTTTCTGAGGGCGATTCTGACGGTTCTGGGGTAAATCCCCTTGCAATCATCGCAGGAGTGGCAGCTCTCGCAGGAGTTGGCGGTGCAGCTTACTACTTTACAAGAAAGCGGAAGTGATCTTATGATTTTTCAAAGCAAACAAAAAGTAAACGATGCTCCCGTATGGGAAGTCGATACCGATACACAGACGGTTCGTCATCGCAGCCCTAAGACGGGCAAAACAGAGCGTTATGTGTTCCACACCGATCAAATCAGGTATTATCTGCATCACATTGAAGATAAGCGGCCTGACCTCTTGCAGGAGATCGTGGACAAGGGCGAGATCTACAAGCACCTTGACGAGCTTGACAAAAAGGTCACGGACGCAGTTAATCGTCAGACCGACTTGCTTATGCAGTCGAGCCGTGACTATCAAATTGCCGTTGAATCGGGCAATCTCAATGCGGTTGGCTCAATCGGCAATCTGCTACGTATGCAGGCACAGAGAGCCGTGTACGATACAATGATCTATCTTTGGAGGGACGAATGATGTTTTGTGCGAACTGTTACAAGGAAATTCCCGCAGGCAAGAGTTATTACAAGCATCAAGATACCAATCAGAGCTACTGCTCCCTGGACTGTCTGAATGATCACATGATCTATACCCACACGATCACCCTTGAAACAAGCGAGGGTGAAGAAAGCACTGAGGAGCAGGACAATGACGAGTGAGGGGGCATTTTTGCGGAATAATAAGAAACGGATAGCCGTCTGTTTAGGACGGTCTATCCGTTTATGTAAATTCGATATTCAATAATTTAGTTTCAAATGTTCTTCCGGATAAGTATGACCGCCTAATTCTTCAGGAGCCTCCACCAACGTTCGTGTTATTTCAAACAATTTGTATTTTCGCATTAATTGCAGAATAATATACAAATCATCAAAAGAAGCTCTGTATTCCTCGTTGCGTAAACAAATAGAAAGAGCTAAAGAGTAATCATCATTTCCACA
>ERZ795051.555-NODE-555-length-55600-cov-37.944135_pt1 | contig 55600 bp, 31 predicted proteins | sample MGYA00375135_ERZ795051 | MGnify/ENA primary metagenome ERZ795051 (study PRJEB30180, sample SAMN05720222) | activated sludge metagenome | isolation source: Anaerobic digester | place: Japan | collected 2015-05-26 ... | reverse complement strand
CTCCCTATCACGCTCCTAACGCTCAGCCTTCCAGTCACGGTGACGGAGCCCTGGTGGTCACGGCGAGGTCGACCCCGGGCGCCGGCTCGACGTCACGGGCCGGCAGGTTGTCCTCGACCTTCGCCGGTGTGTAGTTGAAGGCCGCCTTGTAGAAGAACGAGGAGCCGATCGCGCCCTTGAGGTTGGCGGTGAGGTAGGTCTCGGTCACGGTCTGGTCGTAGCTCTTGGTCGCCGGCCCGCTGCCGTCGGAGTTCCAGACCGGCGTGCGCTCGGTCTTCAGCGTCGAGGGCTGGTAGGCGAAGAAGAACCACAGGCTGTCCTTGAGAATCGGCCCGCCGAGCGAGATGCCGGGCTCCCAACGGGTGAACTTGTCCTTGTTGGGCTTCAGCAGGCAGTCGTCCGGGGTGCCGCAGTTCGACTCGTACCCGATCTTGCGCTGCTCGCCGGTCCAGGACGAGGTGTTGTAGTACGTCAGGAGCTGGCCGGCGAAGTCGCGCCCGCCGGTCTTGGTGATGGCGTTGATCACGCCGCCGAGGGCGCCGCCGTACTCCGCCGCGTAGCCCGCGCTCTTGACCTGCACCTCCTCGACGAAGTCGGTGATCATGCTCTGGCCGGAGATGCCGTCCTGCGGGTGGGTGGTGTCGACGCCGTCGATGACGAAGCGGTTCTCGGAGCCCGATGCGCCGTCGATCGAGATGCCGGCAAGGAACGCTTCCTGCTGGGCGCCGGCGGCCTGGCTCACGACCGAGGTGAAGTCGCGGCCGCGGGGCAGGTACTCGAGTTCCTGCTTGCCGATGACCGTGGCGGTCGCGGCCTGCTTGACGTCGATCTGCGCCTGACCGGCGATGACGGTGATCTCGTCCTCGAACCGGCCGGGACGCATCGTGAAGTTGACCTTGAGGTTCTTGCCGAGCACAAGGCGGACGTCGGTGGCCTCGGCGGTCACGAAGCCGTCGAGCTTGGCGGTCAACTTGTAGATGCCCGCGAACAGTCGGGGGAACCGGTAGAGGCCGTTGGCGTCGGTGACAGCCATGACCTTGGCACCCTTGGCCTCGGTCGCCTCCACCGTGACGCCCGGCAGCGCCTGGCCGGCGTCGTCGGAGACGATGCCCTCGATCGAGCCGACCTGCTCCTGGGCGATGGCGGCGCCGGCCCACACCAGGGCCAGCAACGCGGCCATCGCCAGCACACCCTTGTTGATCCTCATCTTGAAGCCTCCTTCTCCTGCAAGTGATTCACGAGTTGTGGTTCGCTGCAAGTACTTCGGGCTGGGCCAGTCCGGATGCTCCTCCTTTCCTTCCTCCGGGATTTGGTTGTATGGCATGACGGTCGCTGGTCCGACCGGATGCTGCCGTTTCACGCGCTCAGGAAACACGGCGGAAACCTTAGCAAGCTCTTTGCCAGGTTTCAAGAGTCGGCACGTCGTTGCAGGTCAATCACCTGGCTTGCGGCGTCGAGCGGTGCGCGTCCGGTGCGCCGGACGGATGTACGATCGCCCGTACAGCGAGCCATCGAGGCGGTGGTGGAGAGCCTCCGGCGCGGCGTGATTCGGACCGGCGCCGGGGAGAACGCGGTACCCTGTCCGTGGCATGCGAGCTCCGGGCGCCCCGCGATACCTCTGGCCGGCACGCGGTGCCAGGGGGCGGACCCCGGAGGGGCCCTCGCTGGTGGGGCTCGGCGCGGCGCTGCGCCGCCACGGTCCCGCCTGCGTCATCGTCGGCGCCTTCCTGATCTCGGGGCTGCTGACGCTGCCGGCGTTCGGCGTCGCGTGGGACGAGGGGCTCGGCAACCTGTTCTTCGGAACGCGCCACCTCCACTACTTCACGACCTTCAACTGTGCGTACCTCGACTTCCAGCGCGATCTTCCTGCCGACGTCGTCGCGGGGCTTAGGCTGGGGGAGTCGCCGATGCGGGACCGCCCCCACGAGTTCCCGCCGGTAGCCGACCTGGCGTCGGCCGCGAGCATGGAGCTGGCGGGCCGTCGCCTGGGCTGGCTCGACCCGGTGGACGCGTTCCACGTGCCGGGAGTGCTGCTCGCGACCGCGATGCTGGTCGCGGTGTACCGCTTCGCGTGGCACCGGCTCGGCCCGACGGCCGCGTACGTGGCGCTCGTCGCCCTGGCCACGTTTCCCAGGCTCTGGGGCGACATGCACTTCAACGTCAAGGACGTGGCCGCGGCGGCGCTGTTCTGCTTCGCGCTCCTGTCCTACCTCCGGTGGTACGAGCGGCCAGGCTGGGGCCGCGCCTGCCTGGCCGGCGCGGCGGGCGGTCTTGCGCTCGGGGTCAAGGCCAACGCGGCCTTTCTGCCACTGGTGCTGGCCCTCGGACTGTGGCCCGGCCCGCGGCTCGCCCGGCCGGCTTCCCGGGCGGCCAGGCTCACGCAGTTGGTCGGCCAGCACGCCTCGATGGTGGCCGTCGCGGCGGCCGTCTACGTCGCCGCCTGGCCGTACCTGCACGCCAACCCGATGCGGGCGCTGGAGCATCTGCGCTACGTGCTGTCGCAAGGCGATCGGCCCGGCGCCGAGAGTCTCAACCCCCAACCGATCGCGATGACGGCGGCGACGATGCCCGAGGCCACGCTCGCCCTCTGGTTCGGTGCGGTGGCGATGCTGCTCTGGCTCGGTGCAGTCGAGTTCTCCCGTGGGCGCGGGAAGCGACGGGAGGCCGCGCTCCCGGCCGGAGAAGGAGCGGACGTGCTGCCGTGCGGCCGGCTCCTGCTCGCCTGGTGTCTCGTCCCGATCGCGCGCGCCTCCTTGCCCGGCACCGCGAACTTCGACGGTGTGAGGCACTTTCTCGAGTTTCTCCCGGCTGCTGCCCTGCTGGCCGGCTGGGCCGCGAGCCGGCTCGGAGCCGTTGTCGAGAGGAGGCTGCCGGGGCGCGGCTGGCTCGCCGCGGTGGGGATCGCGGGGGCGGTGGCGGCGCCGGGCGTGGCTGGCATCGCGCAGTACTGGCCGGCCCCACACCTCTACTTCAACCGCCTTGCCGCGCTGGCGGGCGGAGCCGAGCGGCTGTTCGGCCCGGCGGAAGTGACCGACTACTGGGCGACGAGCTACCGCCTCGGCATGAGCTGGCTCAACGCGACCGCCGAGCCCGAAGCCCGGATCGTGGTGCCGGTGGCGGGGTGGCTGGCGCGCATCGCGGGGCCGCGGTGGCTGCGGCCGGACCTCGAGGTGGTGGCCGACCGCGACCTCGAGGCGGCGCTGGCCGGCGACCGGCCGGTTTACGTCATGTTCGTGACCAGGCGAGAGTTTTACACCGACCTCGCGGGCTGGTGCGAGGCGACCCGGCGGCCAGTCCACCGCCTGGATGTGGCAGGGCGGCCGATCCTCGTCGTTTTCGAGCTGGGGCCGCGCTCGCGTGCCGGGGCAGGGGCAGGGGCATGATGCGTCTGGACGGTGGCCGCCGGGCGCGGTATGCTGCCGGCACAATGTGCTCGTACGCCCCGCTCCCGGCGCGTGCGTCGGGCGATGGCAACGCTGGCGCCGCCCTCGCGGCGGGCCGCGTGCTGCGCCTTGCCCTGCTGCTGCTCGCCGCCGCGTGTGGCAGCGCGCCGCCGGTACGGCCGGCCGTCGAGCCGGCAGTGATCGAGTTCCTCGGGAGCGCGACCCTCCCCACCGGTCTCTCCTTTGCCGGGACCGACGTCGGCGGCCTTTCCGGCCTGGCGTACGACCCCGAGAGCGGGCTCTTTCTCGCAGTTTCCGACGATCGCAGCGAGCGTGCGCCGGCGCGGGTGTACACGCTGGCGATCGATCTGACCGGTGGCCGGCTTGCGGACGGCGGCGTGCGGGTGGTCGGGGTGACGGTGCTGCGGGACGCCGCCGGCACCGCGTTCGCGCCGGGGTCCGTGGACTTCGAGGGGATCGCGCGGCTCGGTGACGGGACGCTGCTCGTCTCCTCCGAAGGCGACGTGAGCGCGGGGGTTCCCCCCGCCGTGTTCCGGTTCACGGCCGAAGGCGCCGAGCATGGGCGTCTGGAACTGCCGGACGTGCTCCTGCCGAGGCCCGGCCGTCCGTGGGGGGTGCGCGACAACCTGGCGCTCGAGGCGCTGACCGTGACGCCCGACGGAAGGTACCTCTTTGCCGCGAGCGAAAACGCGCTGGCGCAGGACGGTCCCCAGGCCGACTTCGTGGTCGGGAGCCCCTCGCGGGTGTTTCGCTTCAGGTTGCCGGATGGTTCGCCGGCGGGGCAGTGGGTCTACCCGGTGGGCGCCGTGCCGCACCGGCCGCGCGAGGCGGACGGTTTCCGCACCAACGGGCTGCCCGATCTGCTGGCGCTCGACGAGCGGCACCTGCTGGCGCTCGAGCGCGCCTCGGTCGACGGCAACGGCTACGCGGTCCGGCTCTACCTCGCCTCGCTCGAGGACGCCACCGATGTCAGCGGGATCCCGAGCCTGGCGGCGCGCGGCGTCCCACCGGTCCGTCCGGCGGCCAAGCGGCTGGCGCTCGACCTCGGCACGCTCGGTGTGCGGCTGCAGAACCTCGAGGGGATGGCGCTGGGGCCGATGCTGCCCGGCGGCCGGCGGGCGCTGGTGATGGTGGCCGACAACAACTTCGGTGCTCGCGGTGAGACGTCGCAGGTTCTGGCGTTCACCGTGGACGTGCCGGCGCTGCTCCGCCTGCCGCCGCGCCAGGCGACGGTTGCCGCCGTTCAGGGCCCCGACCACGCCTCGCCGTACCTCGGCGAGGAGGTGGCCGGTGTCGAGGGGGTGGTCACTGCCGTTGCTGCCGCCGGCTCCGAGCGCGGGTTCTGGATGCAGGCGCCGGACGGCGACGGCCGCACCTCGGACGGGCTCTTCGTCGTGGCTGGCGAGACGGGGCAGTTGCCGGCGGTGGGCGACGAGGTACGCGTTGCGGGCCGGGTCGAGGAAAGCGTGCGCGGCTGGGACCTCCCGGTGACGAGGCTCGTCACGGCCAGTGTCGAGGTGACCGGGCGCGGCCGCCCCTTGCCCGCGGCCGTGAGGCTCGGCCCGGGTGGACGCCGACCACCGGAGGAGGTCATCGAGGACGACGGGTTTCTCATCTTCGACCCGGAGAACGACGCGGCGGACTTTTTCGAGAGCCTGGAGGGGATGCGCATCGAGGTGGCGGAGCCGTTCGTCGTCGGGCCGACCTCGGAGCGCGGCGAGTGGGTCGTGATCCCCGGACCGCCGCCGGCCGAGCGCCGGACGGCTCGGGGCGGCGTCGCCATCGCTGCCGGACAGTTCAACCCGCAGCGCCTCACCGTGAGTGCGCGGCTGCTGCCCGCCGCGCCGCTCGTCGCGGTGGGGGACCGCTTCGCCGGGCCGCTCGAGGGTGTGCTGGACTACGCGTCCGGCACCTACCGGCTCGTGCTGACCTCTCCGCCTCCAGCCGTGATCCCCGGGGACCGCGACCCGGAGACCACTTCGCTGGCCGGGACCGCCGATCGCCTCTCGATTGCCACCTTCAACGTGGAAAACCTGGCGCTCACCTCGCCGGAGGAAAAGCTCTCGCGCCTCGCGGCGATCGTCGCCACGCACCTGCGGGGCCCGGACATCGTGGCGCTGCAGGAAATCCAGGACGACAGCGGGCCGACCGACGACGGCGTCACCACGGCTGCCGGCACGCTGGCGCGACTGTGCGAGCGCATTGCAGCGGAGGGCGGGCCGCGCTACGAGGCGCGGCAGATCGACCCCGAGGACAAGCAAGACGGTGGGGCGCCAGGGGCCAACATCCGGGTGGTGCTGCTGTTCAACCCGTTGCGGGTGAGCTTCGTCGACCGCGGGTCCGGCGGGCCGGCCGAGGCGGTGCGCGTCGTGGCCGGCCCCGGCGGGGTGGCGATCGAGCCGAGCCCGGGGCGGGTCGACCCGGGCAACCCGGCGTGGCGGCCCCGTCGTGAGGGCGGGGATGGCTCGCGCAAGCCGCTCGCCGGGGAGCTGCGGTTCCGCGACCGGGCGGTCTTCGTGGTCAACGTTCACCTCGCGTCGAAGGGGGGCGACGCTCCCCTGTTCGGCCGCAGCCAGCCGCCCCTGCTGTCGAGCGAGGCCAGGCGCACTGCCCAGGCACGGGTGGTGCGCGACTTCGTGGCGAGCCTGCTGGCGCGCGACCCGGCTGCAGCGGTCGTGGTGCTCGGCGACTGCAACGAGTTTCCGTTCGCGCCACCGATCGCAACGCTCGCGGCCGCCCCGCTCGTCAACCTCGCAGACCGCCTCGCCCCGGCCGACCGCTACAGCTACGTCTTCCAGGGCAACTCGCAGGTGCTCGATCACATCCTGGTGAGCCCGGCGATCGCCAGCGAGGCGCAGATCGACGCGGTGCACGTCAACGCCGACTTCCCCGATGCCTGGCGAGCCAGCGACCACGACCCGCTGGTCGCGACGCTGCGCCTGCGCTGACGGCCCCGGCCTGGCGGGTCCGCTCGCCCGGTGCTGGTGGGTGGGGGCCAAAGGAAGATGCGTGCCTGCGGGCCGGTAATCCGGTGGGTCCGGGCCGGGGATCCCCTGATGGCGGCGCCTCGCCGGCGCCGGCCGCGGCCCGGCCTACCGGCGCAGCTCGGCCAGGAACGCCTCGCCGTAGCGGGCGAGCTTGGCGGCGCCGACGCCTGACACTCGCGCCAGCTCCTCGCGCGTGTGTGGGCGCAGCGCCGCCATGGCCGCCAGCGTGGCGTCGGGAAAGACAACGTAGGCAGGGACTCCCTGCTCCGCGGCGAGGCGGCGGCGCAGGGCCCGCAGGCGTTCGAACAGCGGCTCGTCGACCTCGCGGCCGCCGGCGGCCAGTCGCTGGCGCGTGCGACCGGGCGCCTTCTCGCGCATCCGCTCGCGGGGCACCGCCAGCTCGAGCCTCTCCTCGCCGCGCAGCACGGGCCACGCCGCCGCCGTCAGCTTGAGCGTCGAGTACGCGGTGATGTCCTGGCGCAGCAACCCGCGGTGGATGAGCTGCCGCACCAGCGACAGCCACGCCTCGGCAGAGTGCTCGCGCCCGATCCCGTAGGTGGAGAGCCGGTCGTGGCCGAGCTCGCGGATGCGAGCGCTTTCGGCGCCGCGCAGCACGTCCACGACGTGGCGGGCGCCGAAGCGCTGGCCGACGCGGTACACGCACGAGAGCAGCTTCTGGGCGTCGACCGTGGCGTCGTAGCGCCGCGGCGGGTCGAGACAGACGTCGCAGTTGCCGCAGTCGGCGCCGAGTTCCTCGCCGAAATAGGCGAGCAGCGCGCGGCGCCGGCACTGCTCCGACTCGGCCAGCCCCACCATGGCGTTGAGCTTGTGCAGCTCGACCCGGACCTGGTCGGGGTCGCTGCCCCCCTCGATGAGGGCCCGAACCTTGGCCACGTCGTGCAGGGCGAACAGCAGGTACGCCTCGGCCGCCAGCCCGTCGCGACCGGCTCGCCCCGTCTCCTGGTAGTAGGCCTCGATGCTCGTGGGGAGGTCGTGGTGGACCACGAAGCGCACGTCCGGCTTGTCGATTCCCATCCCGAACGCGACGGTGGCGACGACGACCTGCACGCGATCGGCCAGAAAGGCCTCCTGGGTCGCCGCGCGCTGCTTCGCCGGCATCCCGGCGTGGTACGGGGCGGCCGCGATTCCGCTCCTCACGAGCCGCGCGGCGACCTCCTCGGTGCGGCGGCGGGTCAGGCAGTAGACGATCCCGGCGTCGCCCTTGCGGCTCTTGAGAAACGCCAGGAGCTGCTCGGCCGGGCGGACCTTCTCGACCACGGTGTAGCGGATGTTGGGGCGGTCGAACCCGGCGGCGAACAGCCGGGCGCTGCCCAGGTGCAGCTTGGCAACGACCTCCTCGCGCGTGGCCTCGTCGGCAGTGGCGGTGAGCGCCACCAGCGGCACGCCCGGGAAGTGCTGGCGCAGCCCGCCGAGCGCCAGGTACTCGGGCCGGAAGTCGTGTCCCCACTGGCTCACGCAGTGCGCCTCGTCGATGGCGAACAGGGCGATTTCGATGCCCCGCAGGCGCTCCAGGAACGAGTCGGTCATGATGCGCTCGGGCGACACGTACAGGAGGTCGAGCTCGCCGGAATGGAGCATGGCGAGCGTCCGGCGCGCCGCGCCCTCCTCGAGCGAGGAGTTGTAGCACGCGGCCGCCACGCCGCACCCGCGCAGGGCGTCCACCTGGTCCTTCATGAGCGAGATGAGCGGCGAGACGACGACGGCCGTGCCCGGCCGCACCAGCGCCGGGATCTGATAGCACAGCGACTTGCCGCCGCCGGTGGGCATCAGCACGAAGGCGTCGCCGCCCGACACCACGTGCTCGATGATCTCGCGCTGGAGGAAGCGGTACTCCTGGTACCCGAAGACCTCGCGCAGGACGGTCAGCGGCTCGCGCCCCGAGACTCTCGCTCCCACGGCGTCAACGTAGCACGGCCGGCGCCGCTACGGCGGGGTCAGTAGAGCGCCTCGACGTAGGTGGAGTCGTTGGTGGAGTTGTCGACGATCGCGGCGTATGCGACCACGGCGCCGCCCGAGGGCTCTATCGCCAGGGTCGCGCCAGCGACGTTGGTGGCAGTGAAGTCGCGGACCACCCGGTTGCGCTGGATGTGGCTCCACGGCTTGAGGGTGTAGGTCTGCTCGCCAGCCGCGGTGCCGTCCGCCAGGGTCAGCGTCACCTTGACGGTGACCGTGGAGCGCGAGACGTTGGTGAGCCCGAGGTTGGTGCGGAACGCCGCGTTTTCCCGGATGTCCGTGATGCGCCGGGTGGAACCGCTGCCGATCGCGCTTTCGCGGCGCGTGGCCTGGGAGCCGAAGCCGTAGGTCTTGCTCCCCTCGCGCGTGTACGTCCGCGCGGTCACCGCAAGTTCCCGGTCGGCGCAGATGTGGATCGCGCCGGCGAGGCTGGACTGGCCGAAGGTGCCGAGCACCACGTCAGGCAGTGTGAGGGATTGGCCGGCGGGCACGCTCCGGGTGACGGGTTCGACCTCGCCGTTGTCGCCGTCGCGGGGGAGCATGTACATGCGGATCGAGGCCGCTGCGGTGTCGCGGTTGAAGGCGACGAGGTCCGTCGCCCACTGCGAGCCGCCGGCGCCAGTCAGGTGGGCAGCGGTGGCGACCCAGTAGGAATACGAGCAGTACTGCGGCAACATCGATCCGAAGGCAGCCCCGCCTTTCAGCGTGCCGTTGTGGACGCCGAGGGCGTCGCGGGCGTCGGTGTCGAGCGGCCACACCGCCACGAGCCCCGGGCGGGAGGTCGAGATGCGCATCAGGCGGTCGCCAGCGATCGCCGCCTGGGTGCGGGCGATGCTCCACAGGCGGACCTCCTGCACCGCACCCTTCGGGGTGATGCGGTAGGAAGGATCGCTGCCGATGTTGAGCGGGACGCTGCTTTCGGTCAGAGGTCCGGCACCCATGTTGAACTCTCCGGCTGGCTCGCCGTCGATGTAGAACCTCTGCACGGTCCCGTCGTGCGTGACGGCGATATGGGTCCAGCGCAACAGGGGAACGACGCCGGTGGAATCTCGCGACGAGCCCGAGCCCCGGGCGTAGAAGCGCAGGCGCTGGTCGCAGATGCCGAGCCAGTACGCCTCGGTGTAGCTCTTGCCGACGTGCGAGACACAGTTGCGGCCGTCGGCGAGATACAACCACGCCTCGACGGTGATGGCCGTGGTTGGGTTGAGGGCGGGGGAGTGGGGGATCTCCACGTAGCCGTCGCCCGTTTCGGGGAAGACGAGAAACGACGTGCCGACCTGGGCGTTGGCTGTCGCTCCCAAAGCGAGAAGTAGCACGCCGGCTGCGAGCCGCCGGATGGCCGACAAGGTGACTTTCGCTCTCATGACAACTCCATGTTCCTTTTGTTGAAAGCCGCCCTTTATCGGGTCTATTCCTGGAGCCATGCCGGGGTTGTCCGGAACACCGCACGTGCGGTACAACCTGGCACTCGGAGGTGGCTGGTGGTGAACGTCACGGAGTTGGGGCGCGGCGACATCGTGGTGCTGGACGGGGACCCGTGGCAGGTGACCGAAGTGTCGTCGCAGACGCCGTCGGCGCGCGGCGCCAGCCTGCTGGTCAAGGCCAAGCTCCGGAACCTCCGCAGCGGCCAGGGTCTGCAAAAGACCTGGCGCGGCGGCGAGATGGTCGAGACGGCGGAGGTGGGCAAGCGCGCCGTGCAGTTCCTCTACCGCCAGGGCGACGACTTCATGTTTATGGACCTCGAGAGTTTCGAGCAGGTCACGCTGGACGTCGAGCTCGTCGGCGACTCGGCCGGGTACCTGCTCGAGAACCAGGAGCTGCACACGGTGCTGTTCGGGGAGCGGGTGATCGCGCTCGAGCTGCCGACCACGGTCGTGCTGGTCGTCACCGACACCGCACCCGCCCTCAAGGGCGCCACGGCACAGGCCCAGCTCAAGCCCGCCAGGCTCGAAACCGGCATCGAGATCCTGGTCCCTCCGTACATCGAGACGGGCGAGCGGGTGCGCGTCGACACGCGGGACGGCCGCTTCGTCGAGCGCGCGAAGTGAGGCAGTTGCCGGTTCGTGCTCGCAGGCTTACGGTTCCCCCGCCCCTCTCGCTCCGGCCCTCGACCGGCCCCCGGTCCGCAACACCAACGACCACGCCGGGGGCCGGGCAGGCCTGTCGTGCGGGAGTGGGCGGGAAGCTCGACGCGTTGCCGACGTTGTAAGCAGCGTGAGAGGCGCGACCCGTCCCGGTGGTACTGGGTGATCCGTTGACCATGCATGCGGCGATCGCGGTGGCCCATCCCAACGTGGCCTTGGTCAAGTACTGGGGCAAGCGGGACAGGGTGCTCAACCTGCCGGCGGTGGGGTCCATTTCGGTGACGCTGGCCGGGCTTTCGACGGTCACGAGGGTGTGCTTCGACGGCACTCTGGAGCGTGACGAGGTGATCGTCGAGGGCCTGCCGGGCGGCGAGGCAGGTGCGCGCGTTGCGGCGTTCCTTGACCTCGTGCGCGGCATGGCAGGCGTCGACGCGCACGCCCGCGTCGAGAGCCGCAACGACTTCCCGACCGGCGCCGGCCTCGCCAGCTCGGCTTCGGCGTTCGCCGCGCTGGCGCTGGCAGCGACACGGGCGGCCGGCCTCAAACTTTCCCGGCGTGAACTCTCGATCCTCGCCAGGCGGGGTTCGGGCTCGGCCGCGCGGTCGGTCTTTGGCGGGTTCGTGGAGTGGCATCGAGGCGAGCGAGGCGACGGGCTAGACGCCTTTGCCGAGCAGCTCCTGCCCGAGGACGCCTGGCCGCTGGTCGTGCTCGTGGCGGTGACGTCGCAGATGCCCAAGCCGGTGGGCTCCACCGAGGGCATGGAACTGTCGCGCCTGACCTCGCCGTTCTGGCCGGCGTGGGTGGAGAGCGCCCCTGCCATGCTGGCCGCGATGCGGGAGGCAATTGCCGCGCGTGACCTCGCACGCGTCGGCGAGCTGGCCGAGCACTCGTGCCTGGCCATGCACGCCGTGGCGATGTCGGCCCGACCCGGCCTCGTGTACTGGAACGCCGCGACAGTGGCGGCGATGCACGCGGTGCGGGAGCTGCGGCGGGCCGGGGTCGAGGCGTACTTCACGGTCGACGCGGGGCCGCAGGTGAAGGTGCTTGCCGCTCCCGGCGACGCGGGCCGGGTGCGGGAGGTGCTCGGCGCGGTGCCGGGGGTGGAACGTGTAATCGACAGCGGTCCGGGTCCCGAGGCGCGCCTCTACGATGAGGCCCGCCTAGGTCGCACATGAACACGGAGCGCTGGATCGCGGCCTCGGCGCCCGGCAAGGCCGTGCTGCTGGGAGAGTACGCGGTGCTGGAGGGCGCGCCGGCCCTGGTGATGGCGGTGCCGGTCCGGGCGGTCGTGAAGGTGCGCGCGACCGGCGACCGCCTTTGCACGCTGGAGGCCCCCGACCTCGGCGTGCGCGGGCAGCGGTTCCACTTCGACCGCACCCGCGTGCGGTGGGTGCCACGGCCGGCTCCGCCGGTCGCCGCCCGGTTGCGGGTGCTGGGCGCGGTCCTCTCGGACCAGCAGTTGCGGGCGCCCGGAGGGGTCGGGTCGTGCGCCATCGAGACCGACACGCGGGCGTTCGTGTCGCCAGCCGGGGTCAAGTTCGGTTTCGGCTCCTCGGCCGCCGTCGCTGCGGCGGCTTGGGCGGCGCTGACCGCGCTCGCAGACGGCCGCCCGCCGTCCCCCGCGGCGGTGCTGGCGGCCGTGCTGGAGGCCCACCGCGCGGCCCAGCGGGGGGCCGGCAGCGGTGTGGACGTGGCCGCTTCCTGCCTCGGCGGTGTGCTCGAGTACCGCCTCGAGGGGCGAGGAAGGCGCCGGCGGCTCGAGTGCCGCCGCGTTGCCTGGCCCGAGAGGCTGCGCATCGTCGCGATCCACACCGGCGAGGCGGCGAGCACACCGGAGTTCGTGCGGCTGGTCCGCGAGCTGGCCCGGCGGGATCGGACCGCGTACCGGGAGCTGATGTCCGCTCTCGCGGAGCTCGCGCGTGCCGGGTGCGCAGCAGTGCAGCACGGCGACATGCAAGCTTTGCTGGCGACCTCGCGGGCGTACTGCGGGCTCATGGGCGAGCTGGGAAGGCGCAGCGGCGCGGACATCCTCTCGGCCGCGCACCTCCGGGTGCAGGCGCTCGTGGAGCGGGAAGGTGCCGCCTACAAGCCCTCGGGCGCCGGCGGCGGCGACTTCGGGGTGGCGCTCACCGAGCACGAGGCCGTGGCGGCGCGGGTCCGCGCCGCCGCCGCCGCCGCGGGCCTGTCCGCCATGGACCTCGTGCCCGACCCGCGAGGCGTCGAGGTCGCCCTTCCGCGGCCTGCCGACGAGAGGCCGGAAGGGGTCGTGGGTGGGTAGTGGCTGGTGGCTGGTTCGACTGCTGGCCGAAGTCTGGCTCTGGCCGTTGCGCGCGTTCGAGCCTACGAGGCTCGACGCTTGAACGGGTGGGTGGGGAGTGACCCGATGACAGACCGATCTCGATTCTCTGGGTTTTACCGACGTACCGTTCGCGAACGGCTCGATCTTTTGTGCGAGCGGGGTTTTCTCGCCGAGGAGGACTGGCAGAGCCTCGCCTCGGGAGCGCACGCGCTCAGTCGCGAGGGCGCCGATCGCATGGTGGAGAACGTCATCGGCGTCTTCGGGCTGCCGCTCGGCGTGGGGCTTGGCTTCCTGGTCAACGGGCGTGACCACGTCGTGCCGCTGGTGGTCGAGGAACCGTCGATCATCGCAGCGTTGTCCTCGGCGGCGCTCCTGGCGCGGCGGGCGGGAGGGTTCGTCTGCGAGGCCGGCGAACCTCTGCTCATTGGCCAGATTCAGGTCGTGGACGCGCCCCACCCGGTGCGGGCGCAGGCGGCAGTGCTCCAGCACAAGGCGGAAATCCTCAACCTCGCCAACAGCTTGCACCCGCGGATGGTGGCGCGCGGCGGGGGTGCCCGCGACGTGGAGGTGGCGCTGCACCCCGGCGGCGCCCGCCGGCCGGACATGCTCGTCGTACACCTGCTTGTGGACACCCGCGACGCGATGGGCGCCAATCTCGTGAACACGATGTGCGAGGGAGTGGCGCCGCTGGTCGAGTCGATCACGGGCGGCAAGGTGTTCCTCCGCATCCTCTCAAACCTCGCCGACCGGGCGCTGGTGCGGGCGCGGGTGGAGCTGCCGCCCGAGCTGCTGGGCGGCAAGAGACACACCGGCGGCGAGGTGCGCGACGGCATCATCCTCGCCAACGAGTTCGCCGCCATCGACCCGTACCGCGCCGCGACCCACAACAAGGGCATCATGAACGGCGTCGACGCCGTGGCGCTTGCCACCGGGAACGACTGGCGGGCCATCGAGGCGGCCGCCCACGCCTATGCCGCCCGCGGACAGCGCTACACCGCTTTGACGCGGTGGTTCGAGGGCGAGAACGGGTCGCTCGTCGGGGTCCTCGAAATGCCGATGAAGGTCGGCATCGTCGGCGGCTCGCTGCAGTGCAACCCGGCGGCGCGGATCGCCCTACGCTTGCTGGGGGTGCGCTCGGCTCGTGAGCTGGCCGAGGTCATGGGCGCGGTGGGGCTGGCCCAGAACCTCGCGGCGTTGCGCGCTCTCGTCACGGAGGGCATCCAGCGCGGGCACATGACGCTGCACGCGCGCAGCGTGGCGTCGAGCGCCGGCGCGCCGCCGGAGCTGTTCGACGAGGTGGTCGAGCGCTTGATCGACTCGGGCGAGATCAAGGTCTGGAAGGCGAAGGAGATCCTCGACACCTTGCAGGGCCCCGCACCGGCGGCGGGCCTCGGCGGGGCGGCGGCCGGCTTCGGCAAGGTGATCCTGCTGGGCGAGCACGCCGTGGTCTACGGCAGCCACGCCATTGCAGCGCCGGTCCCGCTCGCCATCGAGAGCAAGGTCTCGGACGGGGGTGGCGAGGGCGTGCACCTGCTGATCCCGCGCTGGGGCGTGGAGGACCGATTCGATCCCGCCGGCGAGCACCGCAACTCGCTCCACCAGTCGATCGCCCTCATCCTCGACCGCCTCGGGCTCGTGGGTCGCGCCATACGCATCGAGGTCTCGCCGCATGTGCCGCGCGCCATGGGGTTGGGCGGTTCGGCAGCGCTCGCCGTGTCGGTGATCCGGGCGGTCTCGCTCCACTTCGGGCTCGGGCTCGGCGACGAGGAGGTGAGCCGGCTCGCGTACGAGTGCGAGAAGGTGGCGCACGGCAACCCCTCGGGGATCGACAACACGCTGGCGACGTTCGGCCGCCCACTGCTTTTCCGCCGCGGCGAGCCGCCGTACGTGCGGGAGCTGCAAATACCGCGGCCGATCCCCATCGTCGTCGGCATGACCGGCGTGGAGAGCCTCACGGCCCGCATGGTGGCCAGCGTGCGCGCCGCCTGGGAGCACAACCCCGCGCTGTACGAGCGCATCTTCCGGGAAATCGACGCGCTGGCGCTCGAAGGGGTGAAGGCGATCGAGGCCTACGACCTCGCGACCCTCGGCGAGCTCATGAACGTCTGTCAGGGGCTGCTCAACGCCCTCGGCGTCTCCACCTGGGAACTCGAGGAACTCGTGCAGATTGCCCGGCGACACGGGGCGGCCGGCGCCAAGCTCACGGGGGGCGGCGGGGGTGGGTCGATGATTGCGCTTTGCCCCGAGGGCGCGGAAAGAGTGGTCGAGGCCATGTCGCGCGCCGGCTACCGGGCGTTCGCCACCGAGGTGGGGTGAGACGATGACGCACGAACACGCCGAGGTTTCCTTCGCCGACGAGCCGCTCATCCTCGTGGACGAGCACGACCGCGAGATCGGGTTCGCCAGCAAGCAGCGCTGCCACGAAGGGGAGGGTCTGCTCCACCGCGCCTTTTCGGTCTTTCTCTTCGACCCCGCTGGCCGCCTGCTGCTGCAGCAGCGAGCAAACAGCAAGCCGCTCTGGCCGGGGTACTGGGCGAACAGCTGCTGCAGCCACCCCCGGCGCGGCGAGACCGTGGAAGAGGCGGCGCACCGGCGCCTCGGCGAGGAGCTCGGCGTGGCGGCAAAACTCGAGGTGCTGTTTTCGTTCACCTATCACGCGCGGTATCGGGACCTCGGCAGCGAGCGGGAGCTGTGCTGGGTGCTGGCCGGCCCGCTTTCCGGCGAGCTTCGCCCCAACCCGAACGAGGTGGCCGCGTGGCGGTTTGTCTCTGTGGACGAGCTGGATGCGGAGCTGGCGACACGACCCGACCTCTACTCCCCGTGGCTGCACCTCGAGTGGCCGCGGGTCAAGGCGCTCCGCGCATCGACCTGACGGGATGGGGTGCTACGCTGCACCCGTGGGTACGGGAGAGAGGCGGCAGAAGGACAGGCCGGGGCCCCGCCGCGGCGCGCCGCCCGTGCGGCCCGGCGGCCCCCGGCGCCCGGCGACGGGCAAACGCGCGGAGGTAGTGATCGCGCGGCTCGACGAGGATGGCCTCGGGGTCGCGCAGCTGGGGGGCCTCGACCTGCGGGTGCCGCTGGCGTTGCCCGGCGAGCGGGTCGAGGTCGACCTCGGGCGGCGGGGGGCCGGCGCCGCCTACGGCAGGCTCGAGCGCGTGCTCCTGCCCTCCCCCCACCGGGTGCCTTCCCTCTGCCGGCACGCCGGGAGCTGCGTCGGCTGCCCGCTCATCGCGATGGCCTACCCCGCGCAGCTCGCCCTCAAGCGCGACCGCGTGCGCGACGCGATCGGCCGCTATTCGCGCCTGGCCGGAGCGGCGATCCACGAGGTGTGGGGGGCACCCGAGCCGCTCGGGTACCGGGCCACTGCCAAGCTTTCGGTGGCCCGCTCCCGCGCCGGCCTCGTGGTGGGGATGAACCGCCCGGGTTCGCGGCTGGTCGTGGACACCTCCAGCTGCCCCGTGCACCATCCGCTGGTCAACGCGGTGGCCGCCGCGGTGCGGGCGGAGGTCGCGCGGCTGCGGCTCGAAGTGTTCGACCCCGAGACCGAGCGGGGGCTGCTCCGCTTTCTCGTCGTCAAGGTCTCGCCGGCCAGGCGCTCGGCCATGGTGCTGCTCGTGGTGTCGAGGCGTGAGGTGGGCCTGCTCGCGCGGCTCGCCAAGGGCATCGAAGCGCGGGTGCCGGAGGTGGTCTCGGTGTTCGGCAGCGTCAACACCTCGGACAGCGGGATGGTGCTCGGCCGCGAGACGTTTCGACTCCTCGGGGCGCCCGATCTCTTCGACCAGGTGGGGGAGGTGCGGCTGCGCATCTCGCCGCTTTCGTTCTTCCAGGTGAACCACGCGCAGGCGGCGCGGATCTACGCCCGGGTGCGGGATTGGGCGGCGCTCGGCCCGGCCGATACGGCGCTCGACCTGTACTGCGGGATCGGGCCGATCGCGCTGCACCTCGCGCGCGACGCGGGCCGCGTCGCCGGCATCGAGATCGTGCCGGACGCGGTGCGCGACGCCCGCGCCAGCGCCGAGGCGAACCGGCTCGGCAACTGCTCGTTCAGGGCCGGCGATGCGGTCGAGCTGCTGCGCTCCGTGGCGGCTCGCCTCGGGCGGCCCGCTGTGGCGGTGGTGAACCCGCCGCGGGCAGGGTGCGAGCCGGGGGTGCTGGTGGCGCTGGCCGGGCTGCGGCCTCGGACGCTCCTGTACGTGTCCTGCCACCCCGACACGCTGGCGCGCGACCTCGACCTCCTGGCGGGCCAGGGCTTCCGGACCGCTGAAGTGCAGCCGGTGGACATGTTCCCCGAGACCGCCCACGTGGAGGCCGTGGCGCGCCTGGAGCCCGCCGGCTGACCCCGCGTGCGCCGGCCGCTGCGGCAGGCTGCTCCATGCCGGGCGAGTCGACGCTACCGAGCCTTCCAGACGTGGACGAGCGGCTTGACCCCGTCGGCGAAGCGCTCGAGGACGAAGAGATGACCGCGGGCGCGGTCGTACCCGACGTCGGCGATCCGGTGGCGGCGCTGGGCTCCTCGGCCCAGCACCTCGGCCTCGGGGGGCGGGTCGGGCAGGAACAGCCAGGGATCGAGATCGAGATGGGCGTAGGGCTGGGGCTCGCGGGCCTGCAGCTCGCCCCGGGCAACGCGCGCGAAATCGTCCGGGTCGTAGAAGATCAGCCGGGCGTTCATGGCCGAACTCCAGAAACCGCGGGCACTGGTGTGCTCGGCGCACTCGCGCACGAGCTCGGGGGGGCACCGAGAGCCGTCGGCGCGGAAGCAGATGGGCTGGCCGCCGGGATCGGGCTCCACGCACGGGGTACCGGTCGAGGTGGGATCCGCCCACCCGTACCACCAGTACGCGCCGATGCCCTTGGTGCCGGCGAACACGACCGCCGACCTGCCGGAAAGGGAGGTGATCCAGGCGGCGCCTTCCCACTCGTCGGCGCCCTGGTAGCCGGCGAGGCTGCCGGATCCCCCCGGTACCGCCCCGTCGAGCGTCGAGTCGTACTGGAGGAGGGTGACGACGCTGAGGCGAGTTCCGGGCGGCGGCGGGTTGCCCGACAGCCAGGGGGCATAGGCGTGCAGGGACGGCCCCATGCCGGACCAGCCGCCGTCGCGGAACCGTCCGGCGCCGAGCCGGCGCCCCCCGACGGAAGCGGCGGCCCACGCGTCCGGGATTTCGAGGAGGTAGCCGTTGACCGTGTACGGCGAGAGGTCTCCGAGCCACCACGCTCCTTGCGTGGCGGGCGACGCGAGCGTGAGGTCGCACCAGCCGTGGCCGGGGATGCGGGACTGTGCCTCCTCCTGGAAATGCTGTCCCCAGGCCATGTGCAGCTTCTCGCCGGTCTGCACGTCGGAGAGCACGCACAGGCCGACGCGGGGCAGCTCGGTGAACGCCGTGAAGAGACTGCCCCGCACGTCGGCAAACGGTTGCAGCGTGGCAGCCGTGGGCAGCTCGTCGAGGTGCTTGCCGGGGGAGACGACCGGCGCCGGGATCGAGATCTCGGAGACCAGGTTGACCTGGTCGAGGCCAGTGCCGACGAGTGAGCCCGGGAAGCCGTCGCTGTCGCCACCGGGGTCGCCGTCCGGCCGGTACGCGAGCGCCTCCCCGCCGTACTCCCACGTGGCCTGCTCTGGCGCGCCGGAAGCCCGATCTGGGAGCCGGAAGGCCCCCACGTACTGGAGATCCGAGGGCTGCAGCCGCGCGCCCGGAACCGTCGCGCGCCCGAGGTGTCGCCGTGCCACTCGCCGCGCGGTGCTCGCATCCGGTGCCTCCTGGGCTACGGCGGCGGCGAGGATCACGGCTGCGAGCCCGAGGTGCGCTCTCGTCATGGCAGGACCACCGGGATCGTCGTGGGGTCGCCGGTGTTGTTGTCGATGACCGAGGCGTAGGCCCAGGCCTGGCAGGTCGTCGTCCCCGCCTCCACCCGGGCGTACGCGGCGTCCCGGTTGCCGGCCCCGGCCTTGGTGAAGATGTCGTCCTCCTGGACCCATCGCCGCCCGCTGGCGGTGAGGGTTCGGGGCGAGCCGATGAAGCTTCCGTCCGGGGCCACGAGCTGGATCCTGACGGTGCACGGCGAGGTTCCCAGGTTGACAATGCCGATGTTGGTGCGGAAGGCGGCGTTCTTGCGCAGCAGCGGGATGAACCCGACGCGTCCGTTGGCGACCGCTTCCACGTCCTTGCCGCCGGGGTAGGCGACGACGAGCGCCGGGTACGACTGGCCGTAGGTGCGGGTCGCCGACTCCTGGTTGTAGGTGCGGGAGCTGACGGCGAGCGGCTGGTTCGAGGTGACCAGAAGCGTGCCCTTCACCGAGCTTGCCTGCGCGAAGCCGAGCTTGGAGATGAGGATATCCTTCCACTCGACGCTCTGCGTGCCGCCCAGCGAGTGCGTGGCGGAGGTCTGCGCCCCGGTCGTGTAGTCGAAGAACGTGAGGTGGAGGGTGGCGACCTGGCTCGCGGTGTTGATCGCCCCAACGTCGGTGCGCCAGCTGGTGCCGGCCGCTCCCGCGGAGTGGGCCACCGACGGCACGATGTAGGCGTACGGGTCCTCGACGGTGCCGCCGGTCACGGTGATCTGACCGGTTGCGCTCATGCTGCCGCCCGTCATCGAGACCGTGAGGCGCCAGGTGTAGGTGCCGGGGGTTGCGTAGGCGTGCGAGGCGGTGGCCGTGGTGGCGTGCGCCGAGCCGTCGCCGAAGTCCCAGTCGTACGCGAGCGAACCCGAGCAGGTGCCCGAGAACACGAACCCGGAGGCCTGGAAGCTCACGCTCTGTCCGACCGTCGCCGTGTTCGGTACCACGGCGTTGCCGGTGATCGTGCACGAGCCTGTCTGCCCGGGGCAGCCCCCGAGCCCCTTCCAGCAGTTGTAGGCGATGTTGAGCAGCGGCACGTACTCGCCGGTTGCCTTCTGGTCGCCGGCCTCCGAGGGGTGGCTGTCGTCGGTGGGGTAGGCGCAGTAGTTCGAGCCCTGATCCGTGATGTGCTCGATCACGCCGGCGCGGTAGCGGTGGTGGTTGCCGGTCGTGCGTCCCAGGTCGTTGGTGTGGGCGTTGCCGCCGTTGCTGGTCAGGACGTTGAAGAAGTCGAACACGAAGACGTTGTGGTGAGGGTAGCCGGCCAGCCAGTCGTGGACGAGCCAGTCGTTGAAGGCTCGGGCGTTGTCCGCCGCTTCCGGGGTGGTGTCCTCGTCCCGCAGCGGCGGCGCGGTGATCACCACGAACAGCTTTTCCTGGTGGGCGGTGAAGTAGGGGAGAAGGTCGTTGTAGATCCCCTTGGCGTTGGCCACGGTGTGGTGCTCGGAGCCCGAGTCCTGGCCGCGCAGGGGGTTCGAGCCCGTGGTCGGCGGGTCGCCGGGCTCGCCGCCGAGGTGGGAGTTGGGGAAGCAGGACTTGAACATGACGATCTGGTTGGGGCCCGCCGGCGGCGGGTCCATGCGCGTGTAGCCGCCGCTCTGCTCGCTCTGCGCGTACAGCGCCGCCATCACCGCGTCGCGGGTCGGGCCGGCGAACCACTCCCACCAGTGGCCGATGTCGGTGCGGTCACCGATCGAATCGCCGCCCACCGACCAGCCATAGTTGGTGTCGGACACGAAGTAGTTGTTGCTCGCCAGCGCCCGGCCGAGGTCGCCGTAGTCGTCGGCGAGCCACGCCTCCCCGGTCGAGTGGTGCACGAAGACGAGCCTGACCGGGCTTGCTGGCGGGTTGGGGTTGAGCGCCGGAGCAGCGAGGGTGTCGCCGGGCGCCTGGCCGGCGAGCGGCGGCGCGGCGGCGAGCGACAGGGCGACAGCGAGACTGCCAAGCAACGGGAAAAGGCGACGGGTGCTCATGTCGAACCTCCTCGACGAAGCTCCTCTTGGCGATTCAGATGTCCTTCCACAAGCTAGGTCCTGCCCAGGTGAAGTCAAGGGTCCCGCCCACGCCGCCGGCGGGCGGAGAGCGCGAGGTTCGACGAACGCGCCCACCCGCGCCGCGGCACGTGGCCGGAAGCTGCCGGGCCTTCGAGCCCCCCGGCGCCGGGAGGCCGGAGGGCGAGCCGACGCGCCCACTGACACGAGCGGGCGCCTCGCCGCCTCCGGGTCAGTAGCGGGGCTCCATGAGCACGGTCGTCGGGTCATCGCTCGTGTTGTCGACGATGGACAGGAACCCGGCTAGCCAGCCGGCGCCGCTGGTGGCGAAGACGCGCACCGTGCCTTCCGTCAGGGTTGCAGCCCCGCTCAGCTTCGAGACGACGTCGTTGACCTGGATGTTGCCGTATGCGGGCACGGTCTCGTCTCGCTGCCCGATCTTGTTGCCAGACCGATCGTAAAGCTCGATCCTCACGCCGGTGGTGTCGCCCCACACCTCGCACAGCGTGAGGTTGGTGCGGAACGCTCCCTTGACCACCCCGCCGCCCACGAGGCTCGTGAGGACCGAGGAGTTGATCTGGTTGTCGCGGTTGAAACGGACCGGCGGGTAGCCCTGGCCGTAGGTGCCGCCGCCCGAGCGCGTCGTGAACGTGCGCGAGGACACCACGAGGCCGGGCGAGGCCACTTCGAGGGAGCCGGCGCCGGTGGTGCCGAACACGCTCGCAACGACGTCGGAGTAGGTGCGGGAGGAGCGGGCGGGTACCTCGACGGTGGCCTCGCGGTACGCGGTGAGCCCGTCGGCGCCGCGCGGCGTGAAGTAGAGGGTGGCGCTGATCGGATTCGCAGTCGGGTTGGTGAGGGTCAGGTCGCTCACCCAGAATGAGCTGCCCACGCCCGCCACATGTGCGACCTGGGCGATGTGCTGCCCGGTGGTGGAGCCGGGTTGGCGGTCGAGGCTGCCAGCACGGTGTACCATGGTGCCGGTCGATCCTCCCTGCTGGTACGAGATCCAGGGCATCATTGCGAGGTTCCCGCCGCTCGCTCCGAAGGCCTTCACGGTCAGGACGGCTTCCATCTCGCCGGAGTCCACGCCCTGCGTGACCTCGACGCTGGTGCCGGTGGTCGGGAGGACTTCCCTCGCGAGATACTCCGAGCAGGAGTAGTGCTCCACGATGACCTCGTAGCGAGTGGCCCTCGGCACCGGATCCCACCCCAACGTGAAGGAGTCCGGAAGAGCGGGACCGCCGGGGCAGGCGGTGCCGCCGGGCCACGTCTGGGAGCTGTCGTGTGGCCGGGTCAGGTGCACCGTGTACAGCAACGGCACGTCCAGGACCGTCGGATCGCCCGACCCGACGCTCTGGTTCATGGCGCGCACCCACAGCTCGCCGGCGCGCGGCCAGCTCGGCGCCTCCCGGCTGGTCGTGTTGGTGAGCAGGAAGTAGATGTCGTAGCTGCCAACGGGCAGACCCGAGATCTCGTAGGTCGAGGCGGCGAAGTTGATCGTGCCGGCGTAGGAGACTTCGGAGCCCCGGAGAAGGGCCTTTACGCTCAGCTTCGCGTAGGGGCTGAAGGTGCTGGCGAGCGGCTGGCCGTCGTAGGTTAGCGAGCCCCTCACGGTGAGCGCGGCGGCGTCGGCCGTGCAGAAGGCGAGCGCTGAGAGTGTCAGTGCCGCACAGGCGAAGGACTGCTTCGTTGTTTGCACTCTCATTGGAGTCACTCCTTTCGGGTCTGCAGCTCGTCGCTGCGGGAGAGCGACGACGGCGATTCCGGCGAGGGCTCGTCGACCGGCGTGCGCAGGCTCAGCTCGACGGGATGCCCGAACGCCTCGGGATGAAGGTAGAATCCGCGGTCGGCCTCGGGCTTGTCCTCCTCGATCGGGATGCGGTTGGCGTTGGCGAACGCGTCCTTCCGGATGCCGGTGACCTGCCACGAGACCTTCACGGACCCCAGGTTGGTGCGGATCGTGAAGCGGTTGTGTGCCACCTCCTCCTCCACGATGGCCTGGGCGAAGCGACCGATCACCGTGAGCTGGTACCGGAAGTCGCGGTTGAGGGCTTCGAACCACTCCGGCAACTGCACCGCCGCAAGGCCACTCTCGTCCGTGACCACGACGCCGTCGTAAATGTTCTTCATGTCCGGCGACTCGACGAACGAGTGATAGAGGTACTTGCCCTCGGGGTCGAGAGGGTGGTCGATCTTGAACGAGCCGCCGCCCTTGGAGAGCGTGCCCTTGACCATGGCGTTGCCGCTTTCGTCGACGCGGAACAGCTCGACATCGGCGCCGTTGCGCACCTGGAAGAACTCGCCGGTCGAGTTGTTGTCGTCGTCGAGGTCGATCCACACCCGGTCGTTCGAGTGCAGCCCGATGTCGCTGCCCCCGTAGCCCGGGTCGGAGTAGATGCGGCCGTCGTCCTGGGAGCTGGAATTGCCACCGAGGACCAGATCGGCACCACTGTCGCTGCCTCCGATGGCCAGCACTCCCGGTCCCCCCGGCTCGTGATTGCGAAAGCTGGCCGTGAACTGTCCGGTGGCGGAGTTCGTCGCCTCCACGGCAACGCCGGTGCCCGCATCGGCGCGCACGGCTGTGCCGCTCCCCAGTGATTCGCCCCAGACGCCCCAACCCTTGGTTGTCCTGCCCCACACGGCGACACCTCCCCCTATCCCCGACCCCGGACCACTGGCGGTCCCCCACACACCAAAGCCGGGATCGGCGCTGGTCCCTACCCCTTCGCCAATGACACCGTAACCGCCCGTGCCTTTCACTCCGGTGCCGCCGCCCCCGGAGACGCCGATGCCTGCGCCGCCGATCGATGACCCGCTTACACCAACTCCACCGATGCCTGTGACCCCTTTTCCGTTGGACTCTGCCATTCCCTCAACACCAGACCTGCCGGCGGCGGTCGTGGATCCGCTCACCCCATCCCCGGTCCTGCTCGTCCCGCGGACGCCCCAGGTGTCGCCTGAGCCAGCGACGCCAGCCACGCTGCCAGATCCGCCGATGCCGAAGCCGTTGCCGGTGTTGGTGACCGAGATGATGGCGTCGGGAGCTGCGACGGACTGGGTGAGCGAGAGAGGTACAGCAACCGCCAGCGTCACGTCGCCGGATGTGCCGCCTCCTGAAAGCCCGGTGCCGGCGGTCACGGCGGTGATGTCGCCGCCACCACCCGAGGACACCGTCTGCCACGCCGCGCCACTGCCCGTGACGGTCAGGACCTGTCCGCTCGCGCCGCCGGTGGTGGAAACCTTGGCCGCCGTCACCGCACCGCTGGCGATCATCGCTGAGGTGATCCCACCGTTCGCCACCGACAGCGTCACGTCACCGAAGGTGCCGCCGCCCGCCAGTCCAGCTCCGGCATTGACCGCGGTGATGTCGCCGCCACCCGCAGCGTTTTCTGCCAGCAGCTCGTCCCGGAAGCTCATCTCGAACGTCGACGGGTCGTTCGAGCGGTTGGCGATTCCCGAGCCGAACACCGCCACCTTGCCCGTCCCCGCGGTCACCTCCACCCGCAGCCGCAGGTTCTGTGCATTGACCCCCGGCAGCAGGTCCGTGATGTTGTACTGCCGCGCCTCGTGCCCTCCCAGCGTGTAGCTCTTGCTCCCCAGCGAGGTCCCCGTCTCGTCGAGCGCCGTGACCCGCACCGTGGCGTTCGAGCCGAGCGTCTCCACGAAGCCGTAGTTGTAGCGGAACTGCGAGTCGCCCTGGGGCGAGGTCTGGTAGGTGCCGAGCACGGTGGTGGACTGCCCGGAGCCGATGGCGAACGAGGCGGGGATGGCGGAGAAGAACTGTCCGACCGAGTCGCGGTTCTCGGTACCGGCGGCTTGCGAGTAGATGCGGCCGTTGACCAGTACCTTCTGCGAGGAGGTGACGCGCAGGGCGCCGAACGACTGCTCACCGAACATCAGCTCGATGGCGTTGTCGTAGCGTTTCGTGTCGCCGGGGGGGATGGTGTCGGAGAAGACCTCGGCGGACGGGTTGGGTTGGTTGCGCAGCAGCAGGCGGAACTGGACGTTGGCGGGCGACGAACCGGGGTTGTGCACCCAGACGCAGGTGTACCACTGCGAGCTGGCGGAACCGGGACCGCGGCCGACGGACGGCAGGAAGACATCGGTGCCGGTAAAGCCTGCCAGCGCCGGCAGGGCGAGGGCCAGGGCCAAGATGGCGGTCAGGGTTCGGGGAGCGGTCGAACTCATTGCATCCTCCATGCGCCCGGCCCTGGGCTCGTCGTGAGCGGGATGGCCGGCGTGCTGGGAAGAGGCTCGACTCTTCGGACCGGAAAGGGAATGTCCGGGAGCGACAGCCTCATGTCCGGACGCGACACGCGCAGCCAGAACGGTGACACCCGTCACGGCAACCGCCGCGGGCCGGATGCCCGGCGACGACCGGTTTGAGGTCGGCCGGAGGATCGCTATCCTTCGCGGTGTGATGCGGCCGGGTGTGCGAGCCCTGGTTCTCGTCGTGCTCCTGGCTCCTGCGTCGCTCCTCGGGGCGGGGGGCCTCGAGGTGCCATATCGGCAGCGGGAGCTGAGAATCGACGGTGCTCTCGAGGACTGGGAAGGCCAGGGCCTCGAGGTCTCGTTCGCGGATCCCGACCGGCGCGGCAACACGGCGGCAGCGCGGCTGGCATGGGACCGCGAGACGCTGTACGCCGCCTTCGCGGTCGTGGACGCCGAGGTGTTCGTTCCGCCGCCCGATGTCCCGGCCGCGGCTGTCTACCAGTGGGACTCGGTGGAGCTGTACGTCGGTGTCGAGGCGCGAGCCACCCCGCGCATGACGAGCGGGGACTTCCAGATCATCGTCTCGAGCGGTGGGGCGGTCGTGGCGCTGCGCGGCGACGACCTTCTCCAGTCCGCCGGGTGGAAGGTCCCCAAGCGGGTGCAGGGGCCGCTGGCCGCGCGCGCAGCCGCTCGCCGGACCGCGGACGGGTACCAGGTCGAGCTCGCGGTTCCGTGGCCCGCTCTCGGGCTGGAGACCGCACGCGCCGGGCGGGTGCTGCGCATCGACCTCGCCTGCAACGACTGGCTGGAGGACCACGCGCAGCTCCCCGAGGCGGTCATCGACTTCGACACCATCGAGCAGCTTCGCCAGGCCATGGACCCCGACAAGACAGGGCTTCGCCTCGACGATCCCGAGCACCTGGGCTGGCGCGCCGGGCGGGCGATCCTGGAGCGCGCCTACCTGGCGTGGAGCTGGTCGGGAACGCGCGACCTCGGGTACCCCGACGCCTGGCACGAGGTGCGGCTCGCCGGCTCGCCGCCTTGGCGTGACCGTGCGGTGGAAACCCTCGGTGCTGGTGGGATCGGCGCTCTCGCGGCCGTGCTGACGGCGGCGTTCGGAGCCACGGCGGTGTTGGCCGTGCGGCGGCGTGCCCGTCGGCGCATCGCCGCGCTCATGGAGAGCCTGCGGGCGCTCGAGCACGAGAAGAGCGCTGGCGAGCGCCAGCCTGCCTCGCGCGAGCAGAGCGGAGGCGGGGTCGGGACGCCCCGGGAGCCGCCTGAGAAGCCGGCCTACGACTCGCTGTCGGGGAAGATCGACCAGGTCCAGGTCCTGGTGCACCGTGGCGATCCGGTGCCGAGGGAGGTGCGCAGCCGGGCCATCGCGTACGTGATCCGGCATCTCGACGACCCGGTCACCCCGGCCGAGGTCGCGGCGGGGGTGCACGTCTCGCTGCGCACGCTGCAGCGGGCTCTCCTCACCTCGCTCGGGTGCACCCCGCGCGAACTCGTCATGGCCGTACGCATGCGCGAGGCGCAGCGCCTGTTGCGGGTCGAGGGCCTGCTCGTGAAGGAGGTCGCCGCCCGCGTGGGGTTCGTGAGCGCCTCCCACTTTTCCCGCACCTACAAGCACTACTACCGCGTGGCGCCGTCGGAGGTGCCCGGCGGGCCGGCCCGCTCGCCCGGCCTCGGCTGACCGATGCTGTATCCTGGCGTCTCGTCGATCGCACCCGGCGGCAGAAGGTCGGACCGGAGCCGCCTGCGGCAGGAGGGTGATGGGTAGCTGGCTCGTCGCGATGGGGGTACTGGCGCTGGCCGGGCTGGTGGCCGGCCTGCTCGTACTGCAGGCGCGCCAGCGGCGGCAGGTGAGCGCCCTCCTCGCGCGCCTGGAAGAGCTGGAGGCGCGCTGGGCGGCGGTGGCGATGCCGCCGGTCGGGCCGGCGGCGAGCGCATCCACGTTGACGCCAAGCGGCGACGTGCTGGCGGGCATGACGAGCCATGTCGCACGAATCGTGCAGAGCGGCGGCGGCACGACGCGGTCCCTTGCGGACCAGGCCATTTTCTGCGTCTACCGCCACCTGACGGAAAGCATCACGCCCAACACGCTCGCGGACGAACTCCATGTCTCGCTGCGCACCCTCGAGCGCGGGCTCGCGGTCGCCCTCGACTGCACCCCCAGCCAGCTCATCCTGGCGATGAAGATGCGCGAGGCCCGGCGGCTGCTCGAAAGTGGCGAGTGCCGGGTCGCCGAAGTGGCCGACCGCTTGGGGTTCGCCAACGCCTTCCACTTTTCGCGCCGGTTCAAGTCGTTCTACCGGACCAGCCCTTCAGAGCTGCGCCAGGTGGCGGCCCGCCGCTGAGGTCTCGCCCCCGGCCGCCCGTCCCCCTCCGCCCGCCCCGCCCGGCCGGCCGAGAATCGAGGTTCATTGCAGCGGCTGCTCGAGCGGCGCTCGCTGGTTTTCCCTCGGCGCGGGACGGCGGGAGAGGGCGGCCGCTACTCGGAGAGGAAAACGTTGCGCGCGCTGGCGAGATCCATGATCCGGGCCAGGTGGTGCCGGTCGGCCTTGCCGAGGTTTTCGAGGAGCTGGCCGATCTCGGGGTTGGCCTGCCGCAGGACCTGGCGGAAATGATACTCGGCGGCGGTGTTCTCGAGCTGGAAGGCGAAGGCGATCGCCTCCTCGACCGTGGGTGGAGTCGGCTGGGCGCGGAGCCGCTCCACCTGGGCGCGGGTGGCGAACAGCTCCCCGAGGTCCAGCTCGATTTCTCCGAACTGCTTGGGGTTTGCGCGCACCAGCCGCCGCTGGAACTCGATGAGGTTCGCATGCGACGCCTCGTCGGCGGCCAGCGCGGCGAAGGCCGACGAAGCCTCAGGATCGCCAGCGAAGCACTGGGCGAAATACGAGTAGAGGTCCCCCATCAACCTCTCGAACTCGGCGAGAGGTCGCAGCGCGCGATCGACGTGCATGGTCCGCCATCCATCCTTTCAAATGGTGGCAAAGCGAAAAAGGAGGGAGCTTCTTCCCTCATCGCAGGGTCGACAGGAGCGTGCCGTCCGCCAGGGCCGCGCGCAGCCGTGCGAGCTCCCCCTCGTCGAGCACGCGGTTGTCGTCGCGATCGTGGAGCCGCACCGCCTTGCCGAGCAGGTCGAGCTCGCGTTCGGAAAGCGTCTCGTTGTCGGACTCGACACGGGAAAACGCGTCCAGAAGCTCGAGCCCGACCGCGATCTCCCGGTCGTCGAGGCGGGCGTTACCCGAACGGTCCAGGAAGTCGATGATGCGGTTCGTGAGCGCCAGCGCCCGTGCCGTGGGCTTGCGCAAGCGGCCTAGGAATCGGCGCGCCATGAGCCGTTGCTGCGCGGGCGAGAGACCGCGGTCTTCGAACCGGCCGAGCACGCCGGCCAGCTCCAGCTTGCCGTCGTCGTCCAGCGCGGCCAGCGCCTTGGCAAGCTCGGGGGCCTCCTCGGACGTCGCCGCGAGAAAAACCTCGACCTGTGACCTGGCGCGCTCACCCAGCTTTACCCTCGATACCACCATGGCCCATGCTCCTTTCTGTCGTGCTGCAAGCTCTGCGGTCAGCCGTTCGTTCCGTCCGCCAGCTCCCGCCGCCGGCGCGCCGTGGCGAGCCAGGCGAGCAAGAAGTACGCCAGGGCCAGACCCCACAGCGTCATCCACTCGACCCGCACCTCGGCCAGAGTGGCGCCCATCTGATCCACCCTCAAGAAGCCGGCGATCCCCGCCGTCGATGGCAGGAGTGTCGAGACGAGGCGCAGCCAGACCGGGATGGCCTCAGGCGGCCACGAGAAGCCGGCCAAAAAGACCGCCGGGAGCGAGCTGAACAGCAGCGCCTGGATGGCCGTCTCGCGGCGCCGGAAGAGACGGCTCGCCGCCAGGCCGAGGAAGATCGCGGCGAGCAGGAAGGGCACTGCGAACGCCGCGAGGGTGGCGGCGCGGCCGTGCCGGGGGAAGCCGAAGGCGGGCACCACGACGCCGAAGTAGAAGAGCGCGTGGGCCGCGTACAGGGCGAAGTAGAAGGCGGCGCGCCCGAGCGTCGCGGCGAGCGGCGAGGCTGGCGGGGTGTCCTCGCCCCGCTCTCGCGCCGTGCCGGCCAGAAGCCCGATGCCGATGAGCAGCGTCTGCTGCAGGATGAGCACCAGCACCGAGGGCACGATGTAGCTCGCGTACCCCTCGGCCGGGTTGAACAGCGGGCGCAGATGCAACGGCACCGGGTCGCGCACGGCGCGTGCCTGCGCGTCCGAGAGCCCGGCCGCCTGCAGCCGCCGGATCTCGATGCCGGCCGAGAGCGTGCCCACCGCCTCGGCGAACCCCGTGAGCGCCTGCCGGTAGACGAGGAAGTACGCCGCGTCGGTGTAGACCCCGACCGTGGCGCGCTCGCCGCGGCGCACCGCGCGCTCGAGCCCGGCGGGGATGGCGAGGATGCCGCCGGCGCGGCCCGCCCGCACAAGCGCCTCGGCGTCGGCGAGGGCCGGCACCGCGAACCGCACCGCCACCAGCTCGTGAGCGTCCACCATCCGCACGAGCTGGCGGGAAAGCGTCGAGTGGTCGGCGTCGACCACCACGACCGGCACTTCCTTGAGCACCTCCGGCAGGTAGGGCAGGGGATAGAAGAGCGCGTACAGCACCACCGCCCCTACGAGCACGAGCAGCGCGCCGCGGTCGCGCCGCACGGCGTGCGCTTCGCCCGCGAGCGCCGACCAGAACCCTCTCACGGTCGCCTCCAGAAGCGCTCCTCCGTGGCCGCGCGCCGCAGGCGGCCGAGGCTGGCCGCCGGCAACACGAGAACGAAGGCGGCAAGCGCCGCGAGCGACAGACTCGAGACTGCCGGCGGGGCGCCGCGCACCGCCTGTTCGACCATCACCCGCAGGTAGTGGGTGAGTGGCAGGAGCGCGCCCCACGCCTGCGCCGGAAGCGGCATCGCGGCCGCCGGGAAGGTGATTCCGGAAAACGCGAACGCCGGGCCGGCGAGGAACGCCGCCGCGGAGGTCGCGAAGCGCAGGTTGGCGAAGAACGCCACGAGAGCGAGCCCGACGGCCTCGACCGCCAGGACGAACAACAGCGTGCCGCCCACGATCGCGGCGAGCGAGCCGCGCAGCGGCAGCTCGAGGGCGGAAAACAGCACCGCTACCATCGCCAGGCCCATCAGCCAGAAGTGCACGGTGGCCGGCAGCAGCTTGCCGAGCACGGCTTTCCACGTCCGCCCGCCGCCGGCGGCGAGCCAGTCGGCCGCCGTGCCGTCCTTCAGTTCGGAGCCCAACGCCTGCACCGCGGCCACCAGGATGAAGACCTGCAGCATGGTCGGCAGCAGCGCCGCCAGCAGGTACGACAGGTACGACAGCTCGGGGTTGAACAACGTGTGGCGATCCATGCGCACCGGCTCGATGTGGGCGATCGCGACCTGGCGCGGCGTACCGCCGCCCTGCCGGCGGCGCAGCTCGATGCCGGCCGACAGCGTGCCCACGACGCCGCGCAGGTCGCGGCGGATGAGGCTGGCGGGCAGCAGGAGCTGGGCGTTGTAGTGGCAGACCACGGGGGCCGTCTCGCCGCGGCGGACGGCGCGCTCGAGGTCGGCCGGGACAGTCACGAGCGCATACGCCCGGCCCTCGCGGACGAGCCGCTCGCCGTCGGCCTGGGAGGCGACCGCACACGCCACGCGCATTGTCGGCGAGGCGTCGATCATCCGTACGAGCTGGCGCGAGAGCGCGGTGCGGTCGCCGTCCAGCACGACCACGGGCAGCTCGCGCGGCACGCCGTGCCAGAAGATCGCCCACAGCAGCCCAAACGCCGCCAGCGGCAGGACCACGAGCAGCAACGAGTAGATCGGCTGCGCCGCCATGCGGCCGAGCTCGCGACGTACGGTCGCGCCGACACCGGGTCGCGCGCTCATGGCTGGCGAGCGCGGGCGTCCCGGCCGCGCCGGGCGAGTGGGGGAGTCCTCTCCGTCATCGCGGTGAGCGGTCCCACTTCACGATGGCGCTCATCCCCGGACGGAGCCCCTCGACCGCCGCCACAGGGCGCGCTCGCACCTCGAACGTCTTGAGGTCGAACCCGCCCTGGGCGCTCGTCGAACGCCACGTCGCGAAGTCGCCGTGCGGCGCGATGAAGCTGACCGCCAGCTCGACGTCGCGCCCGAGTGCCGGCACGTGCGCCACCAGCCGGTCGCCGATCGACAGGCCTGCCAGGCGGTCCTCGCGTAGGTTGAACGTGACCCACACGTCGGTGAGGTCCACGATCGTGACGATCGGGTAGCCGGCTCCGACCAGCTCGCCGGCCTCGACGAGCGTGCGCCACACCTCGCCGGTCACCGGCGCCGCCAGCGTCGTCTCGGCTCGCCACGCCTCCACCTCGGCGATTGCGGCGCTGGCGCGCTCCACCGCGGCGGCCGCCGCCGCCTTGTCCTCGCTGCGCGCGCCGTTGACCGCCATCTCGTACGCTGCCTTTGCCGCTTCCTCGGCGTCGCGCGAGGCCGCGAGGTTCGCTTCCGCCTCGTCGCGCCGCTGCGCCGGCAGCACTCCGTCCCGGTGGAGCCTCTCGACCCGGACGAAGGTCTTCTCCGCCAGCTCGCGCGCGTGCAGCGCCCGCTGCCAGACCTCGCGGGCGGCGCGGATCTCCTCCTCGCGCGCTCCGGCGACCACCTTGTCGCGCACGGCCACCGCCGCCGCTCTGGCCGCCTCGGCCTGCTGCAGCCGGGCGGTGATCTCGGGGCTGTCCAGCGTCGCGACGAGATCGCCTCTGGCGATCCTTTGCCCTTCGCGCACCGCGAGCGCCGCCAGCCGCGCCGGGAGCTTGGCGGAGACGTTGACCTGCGTGGCCTCCACCTCGCCCTGCACGAGGTCGGGGACCGGCCGCGAGCTCCACCAGGCGGCAGCCAGCAGCAGGCCCGCTGCCAGCAGCACCGCCACCACCGCCAGGATGCGCCTTGCCGTGCTCATCGCTCCACCTCCACGTCGGCTCGCGCCAGCAGCTCGGGCAGCCGGTCGGACTGCCCGCTGGCCTCGAGCAGCTCGGCCAGTGCCACCACGAACTCGTACCCCGCCAGCGCCCGCTCCAGCTCCACCCGGCTCGCCGCCAGCTGGGCGTCCACGACCTCGAGCGAGGTGCCCATGCCTTCCTCGAACGCCCGGGTGCGCACCCGCAGGTTCTCGGCGGCCAGCTCGCGAGTGGTGCCGAGGGTGGCCACCAGCTCCCGCGCCGTCACGGTCTCCCGATAGCGCTTTTCGACGAGCGTCGCGATGTCGCGCCGGGCACGGGCCTCGAGCGCGCCGAGCCGCGTCTCACGCTCCCTTGCCGCGGCGATGCGGTGCTCGCGGGCGAACCCGTCGAACAGCGTGAGCGAGGCGCCCACGCCCACCGCCCAGCGGGGCTCGAGCAGCGTGAGGTCGGAGGGGTGCAGCTCGTGCATACCGAAGACGAACACGTCCGGTAGGTAGCGTGCCTTCTCGGCCCGCTGCCCGACCGCGGCGAGCTCCCGCATCGCGCGCAGCCTGGCCAGGCCGGGGTTGGACGTCTCGGCGAGCGCCAGGAAGTCGGCCACGGGCGGAAGCGTCGAGAGCACGGCGATCGGTGACGACGCGGCGAGGTCCGGCTCGTCGGAGGAGATGAGCGCCGCCAGCGCGATCCGGGCCAGCTCCTCGTCGCGCTCGCTGCGCGCCAGCTGGCGCTCGGCTTCGGCCAGCGCCATATCGGCGTGCAACCGCTCGGCGCGGGCGATCATGCCTTCCTCTTCGAGCCGCCGCGCGTGTTGCGCATGCTGGCCGACGGCGTCCGCCGCCGCCGCCCGCACCGCGCGCGCGCGGCCCGCCAGCCGCAGCGCGAAGTAACGCCGTGCCAGCTCGCTCGCGAGCGTTTCGCCGGTGGCCCGCTCGCCGGCCTCGGCAGCGCGCAACTCGGCCCGCGCCGCGTCCTCCGCCGCCGCGAGCTTGCCGCCGGTGAACAGCGTCCAGCTCGCCCTGACGTCCGCCTTCCAGAACGTGTCGTCCTGCACGGTGAGGGAAAACGGCGGTACTGCCGCGGCCGGCACGTTGCGGTGCAGCGAGAGGATGACCTGCCGGATCGGGTCGAGGTCGATGACGATCGGCTCGTCGATCCGCGTGTAGCGCCAGCCGGCCTCGAGCTTCGGCCAGGCGAGCCCGCGCGCCGCGCCGACGTCCTCCTGCCGCAGGCGCACCTCGGCGCGCGCCGCCTGCAGCGCCTCGTTGCGCTGCCGCAGCATCGCCACGGCGTCGGCGAACGAGATCTCGCCGGCGCCTGCGAGCGGCGCGACGAGCAGGCCGCCGAGCGCGAGCGCCGGCGCGGCGCGCCGCCTCCGGCTGACTGGCTGAACGCTGGTTCGGTTTTCGCTGTGGTGCTTCACGGGCTGACTTCCTTTCCTCGCTCCATGCTGTGGTGAGGACAGCTCCGGAGCGGCGGGCTCGTACACGGCTGCCACGGCGCTGGTGCCCGCCAGCCGCGAAGCGTACTCCCGTCGGGAGGCCGTGTCCACGACCTCGCGGTGGGGGCGGTGTCAGGCCTCGCGACCGGCGCCCTGCGGGAAGCGGGTGAGCAGCAGGACCGGCACCGCCACGAGCTGGGCCGCCATCGAAAAGGCGACGAGCCAGCCGACCGAGAGGTCGAAGAGCAGGCCCATGAGGGCGCTGCCGAGGAACCACGCGAGGCCGTAGCCGGCGTTGAAGAGGCCGTACGCCGCGCCCCGCCGTCCGGCGGGAACGAGCTCGGCGACGGCGGCCCGCATGATCGATTCCTGGGCCCCCATGCCGACCCCCCAGCAGATCATCCCGAGCAGCACGAGCCCCGCCCCGCCCAGGAACACGAGCGGCGCGAACGCCGCGGAGGCGGCGACGACCACGGCCAGCACCGGCAAGCCGAAGCGGTCAAAAAGCTTGCCGAAGGCGAGGGCGGCGACGGCATCCACTCCCATGGCGACGGCGTAGAGCGCCGGCGTCCAGGCGTCGGAAGCGATCCCGTCTCTGGCGAGCCGGAACGCGATGAGGGGGAAGTCCGCGTACCCTGCCGCCACCAGGGCGGCGCCGGCGAGGTAGCGCCAGTAGGCGCGGCCGAGCCCCCCGCCGTGCACCGGGGCCCGTCGTTCCAGCTGGCTCGGGTCGGGGTAGGTGATGCGCGCCGTCGCCAGCGTCAGCAGGGCGAGCGCGGCGGCGATGCCGAGGATGGCGAACGCCTGCCGGTAGCTGCCGCCGGCGGACAGGACGGCTGCGGCGATGAGCGGCCCCAGCACCGCGCCGAGCTGGTCGAGCGCCTCGTGCAGGCCGAAACCCCACCCGCGGCCGATGCGGCTTGCGGCATGGGAGAGCATGACATCGCGCGAAGGGTTGCGAATCGCCTTGCCGGTCCGCTCGGCGATCATCAGGAGCGCCGCCACCTCCCAGCGCCCGGCGAGGGCAATGGCGGGCACGGCCAGCAAGTTGAGGGTGTAGCCGAAGATCGCGATCGCCCAGTAGCGGCGCGTCCGGTCGGCGAGGTAGCCGGACGCCAGGCGCAGGCCGTAGCCGACCAGCTCGCCGAACCCGGCCACGAAGCCGACCACGGCGCCGCTCGCCCCGAGCAGCGCGAGGAACGGACCGGTGATGCTCCGCGCTCCCTCGTAGGTCATGTCGGCGAACAGGCTGATTACCCCGAGAAGGACCACGAACCCGAACGCCCGACGCCGCAGGCCGGCCTCCGCGCCGTCGAGGCGGGTTCCGGTCGTGCTCGGGTCCATCGTTTTCGCCTCCTCTTGCGCCGCGGTGCCCGTCGCCAGCCGCGGCGACAGGATACCTCCGCACGATGGCCGGCCGTGCGACCACGCCTCCGGTGCGGCCGGTGCGCCGGAGGCCGCCGCGGGCCGGGCTGTGACCGCGGTCACTGCGGCCCGGCTCCTGACGCCCCGGCATGGTTGACACGCTTCCCCCGCGGGTCTAGGTTGACCTCACGACCGAGCCGAGAGGTGAGCCGAAGGTGGCGCCCGGGGCCTGGTCGCAGGCGGGAGGACGCAATGAGAGTGAAGTCGTTGATGCTGGGCGCGCTGGTGGCGGCGATGGCGGCGACGGCGATGGCAGGGGACGTGATCCTGCCGACGTTCGCCTGGAACATCCCTGGCAAGGGCGGCAACAACTGGAGCTCGGAGGTTTACCTCACCAACCCCGGACCGCAGGCGATCCAGGTCACCCTGGCCGGCGTGTTCATCGGCAGGATCAAGGAGTCTCACCCATGCCTGCCGCCCTCGCCGGTCGTCGTCGAGGTGCCGGCGTACAGCACGCACGGCTGGGTGGCGGCGCGCCTCGCCATGGACCTGGGCTGTCCGGACTACGTGCTGGCCGGCCTGCTGCTGAGGTCCGAGGGCCTCTTCGTCGTCAACAGCCGCATGATCAACACGCGGGCGGTGCCGAGCCCCGAGGCGCTCAACCTGCTGCAAGGACTGAGCCAGGAGGTGCCCGGCATCCCCGTGGAGGCGCTGCTGCAGAAGGGCGAGGTCTACATGGTGCCGGGGCTCGGGTGGGAGCCGGTGCCGTGCGGGCCGGTGCAGTTCGAGAACTACCTTCAGATCGTCAACCCCAACGACGAGGAGGCCACCCTCACGATCGGCGGCGACGCGCTGTTGCAGTCGGGCGGGTTCGAGATCGACGGGAGGCCGGTGGCCGGCCCGCATCAGGTCAAGCTCGGGGCGCGGTCCTGGCTGCAGGTGAAGGTCGGTCCGGGCTTCCTCACAGGCGCCCCGTGCCGCCCGGCGACGGTCGGGGATGTGTTCGTCTCGGCGTCGGCGCCGGTGGCGCTGTACGGTTCGGTGGTCGACCGCAAGACTCAGGATCCGCGCACGATGATGCCGGTCAAGGTCATTGCGGGCCCCTGACGGGGGGACTCGAGTCAGTGGGCGGCGGGGTGCTTGACCCACCCCGCCGGTGGGAGTACAAAACACCGGATGCCGTGGCCCGAGCGGCGCTCGCGACGCAGCACCCTCTGCACCCTGCTGGTGGCCTCCGTGCTGGTGTGCGCGGGCAAACCGGCACCCGCCGACGCCGGGCGGCGCTGGGGTGAGGTGCTGTCCCCGGCCGGTGGCGAGACTCTGCGGGCCGGCCAGTGGGTGATCGTCAGATGGTCCGCGCTGCCGGCCGAGGTGGAGGAGTTCGAGCTCCTGCTCTCGATCGACGACGGCGCGAGCTTCGCGCTCCGTCTCACAGAACAGCTCGACCCTTCGCTCGGCTCGTACTGGTGGCTGGTCCCCAACCTGCCGTCGCGGCGCGCCCGGCTCCAGCTCCGGGTCGGCATCGGCCACCGTGAGATCGAGGGCCCCCTCGGCGGCGCGTTCGAGATCGTCGCCGACCTGTCACGCCCCGTCACGGCCGCGCACTGGCGGGACGGGGAGCTGTGGGCCACCGAGCGGCCTCAACCACCGTCGCCTTTCCAGCCCCTCGACACCTCGCTGGGGCTGCCGCAGCTGCAGTCAGGCAAGGAGCTGGCTGCATTCTTCACGGAGAATCGGGGGGCGTGCCTGCCGGACTGGTCCGACCGGACGGCTGGTCTTGACCTCTCCTTCCTCTGTCCGTCCGGCGGGAGACCGGCGTACGACCGCCGTCCCCGTGAGCTGCCGCTGCGGAGATAAGCCGATCTCCTGCGACTGAGTGGACACGTGGCGCGCCGGCCGGCGCCCTTCGCCAGGGGCCCGGCCGGCGTCCAGGCGCGTCGTGTGGGGGGCCCGGCCGCTCGGGATCGGTCGAGCTGCCGGGGTAGACCGCTCGGCGCACGACTTGGAAAGGGAGATCCGCATGAGAAAGGTACTGTTGTGTGCCGTGCTGTGCCTGGCGGCTGGCGCGGCGGTGGGATACGCCCTCGAAGGCCGTCTCGTGGACGCGAGCGGGCGGCCGATGGTGGGGGCGAGGATCCAGATGATGGGAACGCGGGGGTGGATGGTGGTGGGGAGCGACGGGAGCTTCCGGCTGGAGCCTCCGCCGGCGCCACCGTTCGAGCTGCTGGTGACGCGCGCGGATGGCGTGGCGATGCGCCCGATCCGCGTCGAGACGGTACCCGCGGACGGCGTGCTGGAAATCAGGGTGGAGGCCGCGCGCGAGGAGTCGGTCACGGTCATGGGCGAGGTGCCGGATCTCGAGTTGCCGCCGGCGGCCGCGCTCACGCTGGTGGGGCGGGGGGACCTCGACCAACGCAACCCAGTGCAGCTTTTCGAGGTGCTCGAAGGCACGCCGGGGGCGGGCAAGAACGGCGACGGCCTGGCGGCCGTGCCGTCGTTGCGGGGGCTGGCGGCGGGGCGGACGCTGCTCCTCGTCGACGAGGGGCGCGTCACGGCCGAGCGGCGGGCCGGTCCGTCGGCCACGTTCCTGGACCCCGCCAGCGTCGACGAGGTCGAGATCGTGCGCGGACCCGGCTCGGTGGCCTACGGCTCGGACGCGTTCGGAGGGATCATCCGGGCACGCACCCGCCTGGCGGCGCCGGGGGAAGAGCCCAGTCTGCGCTACTCGCTGGGATTCGGCACGGTGGACGATCTGCGCAGCGCCAGCGTCGACGCCGCAACGGGGTTCGCCGGCGGCGGGCTCACGGTGGGCGGCTCGTACCGCGAACTCGCCGACTACGAAAGCCCGCGCGGCAAGATTGTCGACTCCGGAGGAAAGGTGTGGAGCGGCCGCGTCGGGTATCAACGGCAGATCGGCCAGGGGCTGCTGCGCGTGCTGTGGCGCTCGGACCTCGGCCGCGATATCGGCAAGCCGGGGAGCGACTCGAACGTCACCCGCAACACGTACCCCGAGGACTCGTCGCATCGACTGTCGATCGCCTTCGAGACGCCGGGTCCGGGCGCATGGTCGCGGCTTGCCGTGGCCGCCAGCTGGGTGGAGTACGACCTCGTGACCCGCAAGGACACCCTGCCCACCGCCACGAAGGCGCGACAAGTTGCCGACGCGGATGTCTTCGCCCACGACTACGGCGTGCGCCTGGAGGCCGAGCGGCCGCTCGGCCCGGCCCGGCTGGTGCTCGGGCTCGACCTCTCCGGGAGGTACGGGCTGCACGCGGTGAACGACTTCCACGACTACGACCTGGCCGGCGAGATCACCAAGAGGACGCACGAGGTCGCGATCGACAGCGCGCGGCGCGACGACTACGCGGCGTTCGCCGGCCTGTCGGGGAAGGCCGGAATCGTCGATCTTTCCGGCGGCCTGCGTTTCGACCGGGTCGAAAGCCGCAACCGGGGTGGGTACTTCGGCAACGACAGCCGTTCCGCGAGCGCGTTCTCGGGGTTCGCGGCAGCCGCCGTGCCGCTCGGCTCGTCGTTCTCGATCACCGGGCAGGTCGCCCGCGGGTTCCGCGAGCCGCTGCTGTCGGATCGCTACTACCGCGGGATCTCGGGGCGCGGGTTCATCACCGGCAACCCCGCCCTCGAAGCCGAGACCTCGAAGCAGGCCGACCTGGCGCTGCGCTGGAGCGGCGAGGAGGTGCAGCTCGCCGCCTTCGGTTACCTGTACCGCATCGAGGACCTCATCGAGCGCTACAAGAGCGGCGGCAACTACTTCTTCCGCAACCGCGGCGAGGCCGAGGTGAAGGGCGTCGAGCTCGAGGGCTCGCTGCGGCTTGGCAGGACGCTGCTGGTCCAGCTCGCGGTGCAAAGCCAGCGCGGCGAGACGCGCGCCGACGGGGCGCCGATCGACGGCATTCCGGCCGAAGGCGCCATACTCACGCTGCGGCGTGCCCCGGGGCAGCGGTGGTGGTGGCTGGCGCGAGTGGCGGCGTACCGGCGCGACGACCGCGAGGGTCCCACCGAGCGCGAGGTTCCCGGCTACACCGTCTTCGACGCCGGGCTCGGATACCGCCTCTCGGAGCTGCTCGAGATCCAGCTGCTCGGCCGCAACCTCCTCGACCGAGAATACTTCGGCTCGGCCGACGAGAAGACCGTGCTGGCCCCTGGCCGCGGCGTGCAGCTTTCGCTGCGCGGACGGCTCTAGCTCGCGCTTTTTTCAACCGTGCCCCCGTTCCTTCCTGGGACGGGGGCTTATCTTGCGAGCCGGGCGCGGAAAGCTGCCGGCCCCGCGTGGCCGGGCCGTGTCGGCGTGCCATAATCCCGCCGCGACCCCGGTGTCGCGGCGGGAGGCCGGATGAACAAGCGATCGGTGTGCGTGGTGCTCGGCGTGGTGATGGTGCTGGGTGGCGTCCGGACGGCGGCTTCGCAGCCGTCGGCAGTTGAGGAGGCGTGGAGGAGCAAGGTCGATCCGTGGGTGCTTTCGACGATGGAGGCCGGCGCGACCGAGTTCCTCGTTGTCCTCGCCGAACAGGCCGACGTGCGGGAGGCGGCGGACCTGCCCACCAAGGAAGAAAAGGGCGCCTGGGTCGTCGAGCGGCTGCAGGAGGTGGCGCGGCGCACCCAGCCGCCGCTCCTCGCCGAGCTATCCCGGCTGGGGGTGCCTCACCGGCCGTTCTGGATCGCCAACATGATCTGGGTACACGGCGACGCCGCGGCGCTGCGGGCCATGGCGGCGCGCGACGATGTGGCGCGCGTCAGCGCCAACCCGAAAGTGCCCCTGCAGCGCATCGAGCCCCGGCCGGAGGAGCGGCCCGAGGTTCCCGAGGCGGTGGAGTGGAACATCACCAAGACCGGGGCGCCGAGCGCCTGGGCGCTGGGGTTCAAGGGCACGGGCGTGGTGGTGGCGGGCCAGGACACCGGCTACCAGTGGGACCACCCGGCGCTCAAGGGCAAGTACCGGGGCTGGAGCGGCGCCTCGGCGGATCACAACTACAACTGGCACGACGCCATCCACTCGGGGGGCGGCGTCTGCGGCGCCAACTCGCCTGCGCCGTGCGACGACGACGCCCACGGCACCCACACCATGGGCACGATGGTGGGCGACGACGGCGTCGGCAACCAGATCGGCATGGCGCCGCAGGCAAGGTGGATCGGCTGTCGCAACATGGACCAGGGCAACGGGACGCCGGCGACGTACGCCGAGTGCTTCCAGTGGTTCATGGCTCCGACCAACCTCGCGGGCCAGAACCCCGACCCGGCCAAGGCTCCGCACGTCATCAACAACTCGTGGGGGTGCCCGCCGAGCGAGGGCTGCACCGACCCCAACGTGCTCAAGACGGTGGTCGAGAACACGCGTGCGGCCGGGATCGTGGTCGTGGTCTCGGCCGGCAACTCCGGGTCGAGCTGCGGCACGGTGAGCGACCCGGCGGCGATCTACGACGCCGCCTTTTCCGTCGGCGCCACGACCTCCACCGATGCGATCGCGAGCTACTCGAGTCGCGGGCCGGTGACGGTCGACGGCTCGAACCGGCTCAAGCCCGACGTCTCGGCCCCCGGCTCGGGCATCCGCTCGAGCGTCCCCGGAGGCGGGTACGAGGGTGGGTGGAGCGGCACCTCCATGGCGGGGCCGCACGTTGCCGGCCACGTGGCGTTGCTCCTCTCCGCCATGCCGAGCTGGAAGGGGCAGGTGGACCTCGTCGAAAACCGCATCGCCCAGACCGCGCTGGGGCTCACCTCGTCCCAGACCTGCGGCGGCGTGCCCGGCAGCGAGATCCCCAACAACACCTTCGGCCACGGCCGGATCGACGTCCTGGCTTCGATCAGCATGGCCGATCTCGGCATTGCCGTCCTCGACACCCCCGACCCGGTCGGGGTCGGGCAGACGCTCACCTACCGGTTGTTTCCGAGCAATGCGGGCCCGGTGACGGCGACCGGCGTCACCGTCACCCTCAACCTCCCGGCCTCGGTGACGTTCGCCTCGGCCTCGACCGGCTGCACCCACAGCTCGGGCGTGGTGACGTGCGACTTCGGCTCGATCGTCAGGGGCACCTTCCCCGAAAAGACCGTGTCGGTCACCACCACGGCCACCGGCACCCTCAACGCCTCGGCCGTCGTGACGGGGACGTTGTACGACTACAACGCCGGCAACAACCAGACGTTCGCCGTCACTTCGTGCGGGGACGGCGCCGACCTCTCGCTCGTCAAGTCGGAGCCGTACGACCCGGCGCTGCAGGGCGCTCCCTTCACCTATGCGCTCACCGCCACCAACCACGGGCCGGCGCCCGTGACCGGGCTGACGATCGTCGACACGCTGCCGGCCAGCGCTGCGTTCTCGACCGCCTCGCCCGGCTGCGCGCACGGTTCGGGGGTCGTCACCTGCGCCCTCGGGGCGCTTGCCGGCGGCGCCTCCACCACCGTCTCGATCACGGTCACGCCGACCTCCTCGGCCACGATGACGAACTCGGCCGTCGCCTCGAGCGAGCTGGCCGATCCGGTGCCGGGCAACAACCAGGCGAGCGTCGAGACCGCTGTCGTGCCGGCCGTCGCGCAGGGCATCGCGGTCGACACCCACGGCGGCGGCACGTATGCGCCGTGGACCAGCTCCGACCAGAACGGCGTGCTCGAGCCCGGTGAGTCGGTCCTCGCGATTCCCTCGTGGAAGAACCCGAGCGGAGGCCCGGCTAACCTGACGGGCGCCGCCTCCAGCTTCGCGGGGCCGGCAGGGGCCGTCTACGAGCTGGTGGACGGCGCCGCCGACTACGGGGCCCTCCCCGCCGGCGCAACGGTCGACTGCTGGGCCGCCGGCGGCGACTGCTTCGAGATCGCGGTGAGCGCCCCGCCGATCCGCCCGGCCGCGCACTGGGACGCCACCTTTGTCGAGACGCTCTCGACGGGCGTCGCAAAGACCTGGACCGTGCACATCGGCGACTCGTTCGCGGACGTGCCGCGCAGCCACTGGGCGTACCGTTTCATCGAGACCATCTTCCATGACCGGGTGACGGCCGGGTGCAGCCTGGAGCCGTTGAGCTACTGTCCGGGTGCGACGCTGACGCGGGCGGAGATGGCGGTGTTCCTGCTGATGAGCGAGCACGGGTCCGGGTACGTGCCGCCGGCTGCGACGGGGCAGGTGTTTTCGGACGTGCCGGCGGGGCACTGGGCGGGGGCGTTCATCGAGCAGCTGGCGGCGGAAGGGATCACGGCGGGGTGCGGGGGTGGGATGTACTGTCCGGAGAGTCCGATCACGCGGGCGGAGATGGCGGTGTTTTTGCTGATGGCGGAGCACGGGGCGGGGTACGTGCCGCCGGCGGGGACGGGGCAGGTGTTTGCGGACGTGCCGACGGGGCACTGGGCGGGGGCGTTCATCGAGCAGCTGGCGGCGGAAGGGGTCACGAGCGGGTGCGGGGGCGGACTGTACTGTCCGGACGGCATCGTGACGCGGGCGGAGATGGCGGTGTTTCTGACCGCGACGTTCGACCTGCCGCTGAACGAGTAGCCCTGGCCGCACGGCTGTCGCCGGTCGTCGGTGGCCGGCCGTGGGCCTCCGACCCACGGGTTGCTGCCGGCGGCCTTCCACGCCCTCCCGCTGCTTTCCCCGCTCACCCCCGTTTCGGGGGCGGAAAGGGACCGCAGGGCCGCAGCCGCGCCGATGGGCGGGGGAAGGCCTTCGACTCTCGACCGGGCGGGCGGAGCGGCGCCGATGGGCAAAAAGTGGCGGCCCGGGGAAACCCCGGGCCGCGTGGGCGATACGGGTACTGCAAGTGGTCAGCTTCCCGGCAGGTAGGGGATGTCGAAGGCGACGACCAGCCAGACGGCGAGCTGGGCCCGGGTGATGTACTCGGCGGGGCAGAACCTGGCCACGTCGCAACCGCCGGTGATGCCGGCGTTGTAGATCGCCTCGATGAACCCCTCGGCCCACTGGAACTCGGTGCCGTGCACGTCGATGAAGTACCCGACCGGCGGATTGACCGGCGGGATGCCGCTGCCGGCGGTGATGAACACCGCCATCTGTGCGCGGCTCACGAGGTCGTTCGGGCAGTAGTACCGCTCGCCGTCGCCGCCCACGGCGCACCCGGCCACCACCCCGTCGCGGTAGAGCTGCTCGACGAAGTCGGCCGTGCGGTCGGTGTCGGAAACCGGCACGTCGACGAAGATGCCGGTGGCTGGCGGCGGGCTGTACAGCGGGCCGTGCATGGCACGAACCATGAGGATCGCCATCTCGGCCCGGGTCACCTCGTTGTCGGGGCAGAAGTTGCCGAAGCCGCAGCCGCGCGACACGCGCGCCCCGGCGAGGGCGTGGATGAACGGGTCGGCCCAGTGCTCGTCGGGCACGTCCAGGAACGCGATGGTGTAGTTGACCGGGACGGTCGTGGGCCGGAACGGCTCGGTGCCGGCGACGATGAGTTCGCCCCTGTGCAGCCCCGGCCACTGCTGCGCCGTGATGAAGTCGAGGAGCACGCTGGCCGAGGCTCCGCCCGACAGGTTGCCGGCGGCGGGGGTCTCGTCGAGCCACGGAACGTCCCCGATACAGGTCTGGGGTTCGCCGCTCGGGCCGACCAGCACGCGGGTCGTGACCTGGTTGACGGCGTAGTAGTTGCCGTCACAGCCGATTTCGAGGCCGGCCTGCTCGTAGCTGCCCATGCCGGCGAGCTTGTGGGCGCGGAGGAGGGCGTAGCCGTCGTTGGTGTCGAGCACCAGGAAGTCCGCGGCGGCGTCGGTGTTGAGCAGCACGAAGAGGTGGCCGGTCCCGGGGTTGTAGGCGAGACCGGAGATCGGCAGCCCGAGTGCGACGTTTTCCAGGATCGTCCCGTCGCGGTCGAAGCGCTTGATCCTGCCGTCCGTCCACGACCCGGCGAAGAAGGTGTCGGTGAACGGGTCGTACGCGAGGCCGCGCTCGGAGGTCCCGAACGCGGGACAGATCTTGTTACCCGTGCTTGTCTTCGTGGCAGGGTCCATCTCGTAGATGCAGTTGTCGAGGCCGACCAGCACCTGCCAGAGCTTCTGGTTGACCGGGTCGTACGCCATGTCGGCGGCCCAGTTCGGAAGCGGGCACCAGGAGGTGGTGTCGATGGTGTCGCCTGTCGGCGTGCCGTCGAGGAGGAAGCGGTAATTCACGTTGTCCTCGTCGCCGATCCAGGCCGACGAGGTGGAGGTGTCGAGCCCGATCCCCCACGGCCATGACAGGCCGGTGTCGAAGTCGAAGGCGGCGTCGGGCACGAGCGGCTCGACGGCGGGGAAGGAGAGCTCGGGGACGGGCGCCGCGGCCGACGAGCGATCGGCGGCACGCTCGGTCGGGACGCTCCACGTCGGGCCCTGCACGGCCGCCCGCGGCCAGATCGGATCGCGGCTGCGCTCGAACAGGCGGTAACCGATGTCGAGTGGGCTGTCGTTGGTGACGGTGAGGGTGGTCTGGCCGGAGGAGAAGATCGGCACCCGCATGTTGATCGGCGTGGGCGTGACGAGCACTTGGCCGACGCTCACGAGCGTGGTCGCCGTGTTGTTCGCAAGGTCGGGATCGAACGTGTCGCTGCTGAAGGTGGAGGTGAACGAGTAGCTGCCGCTGGCGGCCAGCAGCACTTCGACGTTCATCGCCACGCTGCCGCCGGCGGGCACGGTGCCGAACGGGCAGGCGACGTCCTGGCCGACGAGCGTGCACCCCGCGCCGGGGTTGACGAGGCCCGTGCTGGCCCCCGTCGGCACGGTGATGGTGAGCCAGGCGTTGGCCGCGTCGGCCGGGCCGAGGTTCGTGGCCTCGGCCTGGAAGAGGAACCACTGGCCGGGAGCGGCGGGAGTCGGCGACGCCCCGGCCTGGGTGATGGCGAGGTCAGCGGAGGGTTGGACCGTCGTCTGCTGGGTGTCGGAGTTGTTGGCCGGCACCGGGTCCGCCAGCGGGCAGGCCACGGTGGCGGTGTTGGTGAGCGTCGTTCCCGCCACCGGTGCGGTGACGGTGATCGTGATGTCGGGCGCCGGCCCGACGGCGAGCGCCGGGCGGGTGCACGTCACGGTACCGGACAGGTGGCTGCAGCTCCAGCCCGTGCCGGAGGCGGTGCCGAAGGCGACGCCGGCCGGCAGGGTGTCGGTCACGGTGACGTCGAACGCCGGCGCCGGGCCGTTGTTGGCGACGGCGAGCGTGTAAGTGAGCGCGCCACCGCTCAGTATCGGGTCGGGCGAGTCGGTCTTGGTGATCGAAAGGTCGGCCTCGTCGAGGTCGTCCGGCAGGCCGTTGGCGTTGCCGTCGGTCACCAGGTAGAGCACCAGGCCGTCGTGGTCGGAGCCGCGCAGGAGGGTCGAGCCGTCGTAGAGGAACTGCTCGGCGGCGTCGGCGTTGCCGCGGCCGAACGCCATGCCGCGCGCCCAGGTGTCGGTGGCCTGGGTCGTGAGGGCGTGGTCGATGACCTGGCTCGTGCCCTCGTGGACGTACGAGTAGCGGTCGGCGGCCGGGACGGTCAGGACCTGCCTGGTAAGCACCGGGGTGGTGATGGGGGGCGCCCACACGAGGTTGTCGGCCTGCACCGCATCGCCGACGATTTGGCCGATGAGGTCGACGTAGCCGTCGGTGAACTCGTAGGCGTTGTAGTCGCCGACCAGCACAAACGGGGTGGCGGGGTTGGCGGTCTGGTACGTCTGCACCATCTGGGCGATCGACTGCGCCTGCGCGAGCCGCTTCTGGCGCACGCGGTTGCCCTCGGGGTCGGGGGCGTCGATGTTGAGCAACGAGCGGGTGTGGTTGACCATCACCGCGAAGTGGAACGGGGCGCCGTTGCCGGTCCAGTCGCCCTCGAGCAGCAGCGGCGGACGGTCGTGCAGCAGGCTGCCGTCAAGCGGGAAGATCTCGTCGGCGCCGAGCTGGGTGATGACCACGTTGGTCACGGTGTCGCGCACGAGGAACCCGACGTCGATACCGGACCTGTCGACCGGCCCCAGGTACGCAGTGTACGTGAGGCTCGGGTCGTCGGCGTGGATCCGGTTTGCGAGGCCTTGCAGCGTGGCGAGGTTCTCCACTTCCGCCACACCCAGGACGTCCGGCGCGCCGAGCACGGTGCGGATGTACGCCGAGTGCTTGGCGCTGCGCGTGGCATAATCGGCGGACGCGCTGTTGTAGTTGAGGAGGTTGAGCGAGCCGACCGTCATCTCGAACGGGTTGCGCGCACGCACCGCCCGCGGCAGCGCCGGGGGCGTGCCGAACGTCAGCCCGGTGGGCCACAGCTCCCACCCCGAGAACTCGTAGGCGAGAACGCCGGTCGCGGTGAACGGCGTGCCTGGAGGCATGACCGCGCTGGGGAGCCCCAGGCGGTCGGCATCCAGCTCGAAGACCTCGGGGTTGCCGTCCCACACCGGCAGACCCGGCAGCCCGGGGAACTTGATCCCCGGTTCGCGGAACGGCCGGTTGGGGCTCGCGACCGCGTACATCTCGGCGAACGGGTCGCTGCCGAAGCGCTGGTTGGGTCCGGAGACCATGCCGTTGGCGACGTGGATGAGCATCCCTTCCCAGCACTCGTACTCGATCGCGCACGAGGGCGGCGGCGGGTTACCGGGGTCGTTGTCCGGCCGCGTGGCGTCGAAGACGATCGCAGTCGGCATCGGCGCGCCGGTCGCCACCGTCGTCACCGTCGGGAAAGTGATTTCGGTGAAGTTGAAGTACTCCTTGACCTCGCCCGTGACGTCGACGACGTCACCCACGCTCACGGTCGGAGCGCTCGCGGTGTACACGAAAACGCCGTTGGAGGTGTCGGGGTCGTTGTCGTCACGGGCGTCGGGGGTCTGGACGAAGAAGCCGTCCGCGGCCAGCGCGGTGACCACGTTGCCGCTCGTGGTCACGTACTGACCCACGTACGGGGAAACCAGCCCCGGTCCCTGGATGTCGTAGATCTCCGCCACAATCGGGGTGATGGTGCAGCCGGAGAACGGGTAGCCGGTGAGCAGCTTGCCGGGGGAGAAGCGCGCGCCTCCGGCGCCCGGGGCGGTGGTGTGCTGGACGAACGAGCCGGTGAAATCGGGCGAACGGGTGAGCGACTGGTCGTTGCCGCCCTCGGCCCCGTAGGTGGTGGTGGCCACGGTCGCGGTCCCGAGGCGCAGGGTGACGGTGTCCCCGCCGTTGTTGAGACCCAGCGCGCCGGTCGAGGCGGTCTGCACGACCGAGCCGCCGAAGACGCCGGTCGGGGTGCCGCCGCCGAACACCACGACGCTGCAGTTGTTGGCCACGATCGTGCCGGCCGGGAAGACGTGCCGGAGTTGGGCGGCGTCGGACAGCGTCCACCCGGAGATGTCCACGTCCGCTCCGGTGTTGTTGACGATCTCCACGAACTCGTCGTCCGACGAGTTGGTGACGCCGTCCCCGTTGGCGTCGCCCGCGGCGCCGCTCGCCGGGTCGGCGAGGATCTCGTTGATGATCAGCGCCGGCGGGAGGTCATCGTTCTGGATCGTGCCGATCCCTTGCCCCTTGCTCACGGTCGCGCCCGTGACGTTGGTGACGTTGACGTAGAACGTCTCGTCGGGTTCGACGGCGGTGTCGCCGTTGACCGTGACGTTGAAGGTGTACGAGGTGCCGCCCTCGGCGATGGTGGCGCCGATGGCCGAGCCGGCCGCGTAGTCGTTGTCCGCCACGGTGGCGGTGCCGTCGGCGGTGGCGATGTCGAAGCTCACACCGCCCGCCAGGGCCGGGGACGAGAGGCTGACCGTGAAAGCGAACGTGGTCGTGCCGGCGCTACCCTCCAGTTGCGCCACATCGTCGATCGACAGCGCCGGGACCACGCCGTCGTCGTTGAGAATCGTGCCGACGCCCTGGTCGTTCGCCACCGTGGCGCCGGTGACGTTGGTGACGTTGACGTAGAACGTCTCGTCGGGTTCGACGGCGGTGTCGCCGTTGACCGTGACGTTGAAGGTGTACGAGGTGCCGCCCTCGGCGATGGTGGCGCCGATGGCCGAGCCGGCCGCGTAGTCGTTGTCCGCCACGGTGGCGGTGCCGTCGGCGGTGGCGATGTCGAAGCTCACACCGCCTGCCAGGGCCGGGGACGAGAGGCTGACCGTGAAAGCGAACGTGGTCGTGCCGCTATTGCCCTCATTCTGCGCCACGCTGTTGATCGAGAGGGAGGGGTTCAACGCGACATCGGACGCCGTGACCGAGAGGTCGTCGAGGCCGAGCCCGTGGTCGTTGCCGGCGTCGTTGACGTCGTACCAGCGCAGCCAGACCTCCTGGTCGGGCAGGACCACGAGCGTGATCGTCGCGCTGAGAGCCACGCGGTTGGCCGCCGCGTTCCCGTCCAGCGCGCCGGCTGTGCTCGTGGCGATTGGACCGGTGAAGTCCAGGGTGTCGAAGTTGGTCCATGTACCCCCGGTGATCGAGCCTGGCGCGCCGACCTGGTACTGGAATTCGAGCTTGTGCTGTGTCGTGTTGCCGCCGTTGCGCCACTGCTCGCCCGTGTACGAGACGGCCAGCGCGTTGATCTGCGCACCGGTGTTGTTGACGAAGCGCACGCCGTAGTAGATGGTTTGCGGCGTCCCCGACGACACCGAGCCGAGCGCCCGCTCGCTGGCTCCCGTCGAGCCGAAGGAGTAGAGCGCTCCGGTGTTCGAACCGCCGTTGTCGGCGCGGTACGTCGAGAGCGTGCCCGCCTGTTGCGCCGCATACCACCCGAGGAGCGTGGTGTTATTGACCCACGGATTGCTGGTCCCACTGTTGGCCAGCGAATTGAAGTCCTGCGTGTACGGAGTGCCGAAAGCCGATATCGGCACCTGCGCCGGAGCCGGCGAAACGAAGGCTGTGAGCGCAGCCACGAGCGCAAAGGCGATCCAGATCCTCGAATTCCTCATTGCTGACCTCCCGGTCGGCGCCGGCATGCCCGCGGCGGGGGCCCGGCCTTGCAGTCTCCGTCGCTCGGTCGGCGAACGGGCTGGAGGAGGGCGCGGCCGACGGTGGGCGGCACCATGGCGAGGCACCTTATAGCGCACGCCCGAGAGGATGGGAAGCGATCCGGGTGACGACGCGGTGAAGGGCCGACGCTACAATGGGCCGGCCCGGCGCGGCAGGCAGGGCACGTCCGAGCACCGGCACGGGGCCGAGAGGAGGCGCGCATGAAAGTGCATCGACGGATTGTGGAGTTCGGGGTCGCTCTCGTGGTGCTGGCCGGTTCCGCGGCCCGAGGGGACGAGCTGGCCGCGCGGCTCAAGCAGCGAGTCGGAGAGGTGCTGGCCGGCGAACGGCCGCTGGCCGAGGTGCGCCTCGAGCTCGTGTGGTCCAAGCCGGATCGGCGTGCCCTTCTGGTCCTGGGGTCGGGCGTCGGCGTCTGGAACCTCGAGCGGCAGTTCAAGGCGAGCGAAAAGGACGTGCGAGCCGCTCTCGAGATCCTGCGCGGCGGCGGGTACTTCGAGATGGACGAGCAACCGCGGCCGAACCGGGCGGCGGGGCGGCAGCCGCAGGGGCCGCGGGTGCTGCGCGCCGTGGTGCTGCGGGTCGGCGACCTCGAGCGCTCGGTGTCGCAGACCGACCGCGTCGAGCCGCTGCCGGCTCTCGAGACGATGATGGGCGAAGTGTTCAAGCTCTTCGAAAAGACTGCCGCGAAGGGTGTCGAGGCGGCCAGCCTGGAGGACGGCCTGACCAAGGTCGCGAGCGGCGCTCTGGCGCCGGAGGTGCTGGAAGTCGTGGTCAACCAGCCGCCGGTGCCGGCGGCGGCCGGAAACCCCGCCGAGGACGGCCTGATCCTCGTGGTCAGAGAAGGTGTCGTGACGATGACGGTCCAGCCGGCGAACGGCGAGCCGCTGCGGGAGGTCAGACAGGCCGTGCCGGCCGAGCGGCTGCGCGGACTCGCAAAGGCGGCTCGCGAGGCGGGCGTGGCCGCCATGCCGGTCAATCTCTATCGCCAGCGCTACGCCGACGTGAAGGTCGCGGTGCTGCGCCAGGGCGTGCAGGTGCAGGCCCGCCAGTTCGCCGGCATGGACCCCGGCGCGCACCGCGTGCAACAGGAGGCGCTGGAACGTTTCATCGGGGCGGTCCTGGCCCTGCGCGGCTCGACGGGCGGAGGCGAGTAGCGCGCCGGGGCGACCCAGGGCGAAGGTCGGCGTCGCCCCCAGAGCAGCGTCAGAGACCGCGGCACAATCTGAAATACGTCGTGCGATTGCCATCGGCGGACAGGGACTCGGCGGGCCGCGCCTCGCCTCGCGCCTGCGCCGGCGGGAGCCTTGACTCTGTCGCCAGCCGAGCTATGCTGGCGGACGTGAAACCATCGGCGAGCCCCCGCAGCTCCGGGCGCGCAGCTTCCGTGAGCCGCACGACGCTGCGGATGGGGGTATGCCGTCAACTCTTTGAGTCCAAGAATCAGCTCGACCGCGCCGTGGCGACGGCGTGGCTGCTGGGGAGGTCACCGCCGATGCCGCCGTGATGGAAATGGAGCGTGTGTCCACGTAGGGGCATTGAAAACGAAGGATCGATGCAGGAAGGAGAGGCGAATGAGTTGGCGAAGAGCTGTGATGTTCGTGGCGGTGGTTGCGCTGCTGGCGGCGGCGACGCCGTCGATGGCGCAGACCACCCTCGGTCCGAAGCGGCCCGATGTGATGTACCCCGTGAAGGCGGACATCCTGCCGGCGCTGCGTGACGTTCCGATTCCGACCCCGGAGCCCTTTGCGGCGCGCGAGGTGCCCAACCGGCCCAGCGTGCGTCCCGCGGTGCCGGGTGAGCCCGAGAACCTCCAGACCGCCCCGGGGGTGCCCAACACCCCGGATCCGCTGGGGGGATGGCCGGGCCTGAACAGCGACGACAACCAGGCCATTGTGGGTGGGCGGCTCGAGCCCCCCGACACGCAGGGCGACATCGGGGCTGATTACTACATTCAGTGGATCAACCTCCTGTTCGCCGTTTACGACAAGAGCGGCAACAAGGTCTATCCTCCCGGCGCGCCGCGTGCGGTACCGGGCAACACCCTGTGGGCCGGTTTCGGCGGGCCTTGCCAGAACGACAACGACGGCGACCCGATCACCCTCTGGGATCCGCTGGCGCAGCGCTGGCTCATGGGCCAGTTCGCGGTCAGCACGAACTATGGGTCGGGACCGTACTACCAGTGCATCGCGGTGTCGGCGACCTCCGATCCGACGGGTTCGTGGTACCGGTACGCCTACCCGTGGCCCGGCAACCGCTTCCCGGACTACCCGAAGCTGGGCGTGTGGCACGACGCCTACTACATCACCACCAATGACTTCAACGCAGGGTTGACGAGCTTCGTCGGCGTGACCGCGGGCGCCTTCGACCGCGCCGCCATGCTGGCCGGCAGCCCGACCGCGGCTTTCATCAGTTTCCAGCTCGATCCGAACGTCGACTACTCGATGCTGCCGGCCGATCTGGACGGGCTGAACCCGCCGCCGCCAGGGGCTCCGGGGGTGTTCGCGGAGTTCCAGGACAGCACCTGGTTCTCGCCGCCGCTGCCGGCCGACCAGATCTGGGTCTACGAGTTCCACGCCGACTGGGCCAACCCGGCCAACTCGACGTTCGGCGTCGGGGCCTCGCACACCCCCAACTACCAGATCAACATCACCAACGTCAGCGGCCAGTGCAGCTCGCGCAACTGCGTGCCGCAGCCAGGCGCCGAGGGCGTTGACGCCATCGACTTCCGCATCATGCATCGCCTCGCCTACCGCAACAACACGGTCGGTGGAGAGATGATGGTCACCTCGATGACGGTGGCCGGTGGCGGCAAGACCGGCATCTGGTGGGGCGAGTTCCACAAGTCGGGCGGCGCATGGAGCCTGCACCAGGACGGCGTGTACTCGCCGGCCGACACGACGTGGCGCTTCATGCCGTCGATCGCCCAGGACACCAACGGCAACATCATGCTGGGGTACTCGGCGTCGTCGAGCACGGTGTACCCGTCGGTGTGGTACGTCGGCCGCCTGGCCACCGATCCGCTCGGCACCATGGGCGACGAGAAGGTGCTGGCCACCGGCTCGGCCTCCAAGACCAGCGGCTACTATCGCTGGGGCGACTACTCGATGATGTCCATCGACCCGGTGGATGACTGCACCTTCTGGTACACCCAGGAGTACGTCACCACGGGCGGCAACTTCCAGTTCCAGACGTACATCGGCAGCATGAAGTTCCCCTCGTGCTCGAGCGGGCCGACCGGGACCGTCACGGGGACCGTGATCAACGCCAGCACGAGTGCTCCGCTCGCCGGGGCGCAGGTGCAGGTGGGCTCCTACACCACGTCGACCAACGGCTCGGGCGTCTACACCATCACTGTGCCGGTGGGGACGTACGACGTCACGGCGTCGAAGTTCGGCTTCGGGCCGGAGACGGTGACCGGTGTCGAGGTGACGGACGGTGGCACGACCACGCAGGACTTCGCGCTGACACCGGTGGGTTCGTACTTCGTCGACGGGTTCGTGACCGCGGCGGGGCACGGCTGGCCGCTGTGGGCCAAGATCGACATCCGGACCGGAACGACCCTGGTCCAGACCCTCTACACCTCGCCGTGGAACGGCTACTACGAGGTCGAGCTGCCGAACGGGCTGACCTACGAGTTCACGGTGCATTCGATGTACCAGGGGTACGTCGACGAGGTGCGGCCGGTCACGGTGGCCTCCGCCGACCAGGTCCAGAACTTCACCCTCGTCGGGGCCTCGGGCAACCCGGCCTACATCTGCTATCTGCAGGGCGGGATCAACGAGCAGTTCGAGGGCGACTTCCCGCCTGCCGGCTGGACGGTCAAGAACAACGCGTCGAACCCCGGCAACATCTGGAAGCGCAACGACCAGTGGGGGCGCGCCAACCTGACGCTCGGCAGCGGAACCTGCGCTGACGCGGACTCCGACAGAGCGGGCTCGGGCTCGGGGCCGTTCGACACCGAGTTGTGGTCGCCGCCGATCCAGATGCCGGCGACTCCGCGCAACCTCCGCTTCAAGAGCGCCTACCGTTCCTTTACTGGCCAGACGGGAACGCTCGACGTCTCCACGAACGGCGGGAACACCTGGACGAACCTCTTCACCATCACGACGACGGCGGTGAGCGAGCCGACGATCGACATGGCGGCGTACGCCGGCCAGACGATCATCCTCCGGTGGAAGTTCGTCTCGCCAAACTATGCCTGGTACTGGCAGATCGACGACGTGCGGACGGAAACCCCTCCGATCCCGCCGCCGCCGCCGGTGAGCCAGTGGGTCGAGAACATGGACGGCGCCACCCCGCCGGCCCTGCCAACCGGGTGGGCGATGGTGCGGACCGCCGGCACCAACACGGCCACAGCCTGGAAGACGAATGTGGGGACGGTGCATCCTTCCGGAAACAGCGCCTACTCCATGCCCAACCTTGTGTACTTCAACTCGTTCTCTGTATCCACTGGGAATGCCGCACGCCTCTACAAGACCACGGGTGAGAACATCTCCGGTCAGACCGGGTTCGTGCGCTTCTGGATGTTCCACGACAGCAGTTACTCCGGCTCTAACGACACCGTGCAGGTGCAGTACTCGCTCGACGGCACGACGTGGACCAACATCGGCGCGCCGGTTTCTCGCTACAGCTCGTCGGCGGGCTGGGCGCAGCACATGGTCGAGTTGACCGGCGTGTCGGGCCCGAGCGTGCAGATCGGCCTGCTGGCCACGAGCGCCTACGGCAACGACATCCACGTCGACGACGTGGAGTTCCTGCTCGGGACGCCGGGGACGCCGGCCGTGCCCGACACCCCGACGCTCGTGTGCGAGACCGTTCCGGGCTCGATGGTGGCTGGCTTCGTGACCGACGAGAACACGACGCTCGGCATCGTCGGCGCCGACGTCGTGCGCGACCTCGGCGGCGCCACGGTGAGCATGGACGCGACCGGCAACCTGCCGGCCGGGTTCTACTACATGTTCTCGCCGCAGGTCGGGACGACGGCGCCGGAAGGGCCGTCGAAGCGGACCTTCACGGCGTCGAAGACCGGCTACGGCAGCGTCTCGCACGAGGTCGTGCTGGTCCCGGCGACTGTCAACCGGATCGACTTCGCGCTGCCTTCGGCCAGTCTGTCGTACGCCAACTGGCCGTTCGTGATCGACGGTCGGCTGACGCCGGACGGCCTGCCGCTGTGGGACAAGACCGACATGTTCTCGGTCGTCAACTCCGGTGGCCTGCCGGGCGAGGTGAAGTTCCAGGCGGTGCAGCTTGGGAGCGGATACGTACCGCCGATGCCGCTCCAGCCTGCGGGACCGTTGACCATGGCGCCTGAGATCATTGCCAAGAACCCGCCGTCTCTGCGGGGCATCGAGCGGAACGTGCCTTCGCGTGAGCCGGCAGCGCCGTGGGCGGCCGGAGATGTGCTGGCGAGCTGGCCCACCGGCTTGGCACTGCCGTGGGGTTGCGGCGTCACGGGAGACACCGTCTGGGCCTCCAACCCGTCAGCGGGTGGCGGCGATGACTACGACTACGAGTTCACGGACGCCGGTGCGCCGACCGGGCGCAAGGTGCAGGCGGTGTTTGGCGGGTCGTGGGCGGCCGACATGACGCGTGCGGACAACGCCGGCATGCTGTGGCAGGTCAACGTGGGTGGCGACAACTGCATCTACGAGCTCGACCCGGCGACCGGGGCAACTGGCAACAAGATCTGCCCGCCGTTCGGAACCTCGATGCGCGGGTTGGCCTACGACCCGGATACGGACACCTTCTTCGCCGGAAGCTGGAACGACAACACCGTGTACCGGTTCGACCGGAGCGGGGCGATCCTGCAGTCCAAGGTCGTCGGGCTGGCGATCGCGGGGTTGGCGTACAACCCCTCGACCGGGCATTTGTTCGTGATGGTCAACGACTCACCGAACCTGGTGTGGGTGCTGGATGTCAACAACGACTACGCGGCGCTCGGTTCGTTCTCGATCGCCGGGTTTGGTGATTATTCCGGCGCCGGCATCGAGTTCGGGTGCACTGGCCTGTGGGCGATGAACCAGAGCGACGGGAAGGCGTACCTGGTGGATGCGGGGGAGATGTATCCCTGCGATCCCAACCTGCCGTGGTTCGTGATGAACCCGACCGAGGGCGTGGTGCCGGCTTCGGGGCAGCTCGACATCGACGCCGAGTTCTTCCCCGAGGGTGTCAACCCGGCGCACTTCGGCCTCTTCCGGGCCCTCGTGAAGAGCAGTAACAACACCCCGGAGCCGTTGCCCGACATCCCGGTGTACTTCACCAAGGCGTTCTGGGATGTGCCGCGCGGGCACTGGGCGGATCCGTTCATTCACGCTCTCGCCGGTGTACGCATCAGCAAGGGCTGCGGCGGCGGCAACTTCTGCCCCGACAACGCGATCAACCGCGCGGAAATGGCGGTCCTGATGGTGCGGGCGATGCACGGCCCGGATTTCGCGCCGCCGCCGGCGGTCGGGATCTTCGTGGACGTGCCGATTTCTGACACCGACACGACGGCCGACTACATCGAGCAGCTCTACAACGACGGGGTGGTGACCGGGTGCGCCGAGGGCGGCGGCGGCGAGCTGTACTACTGCCCGAACGATCTGGTGAACCGTGCGCAGATGTCGGTCTTCGTCTGCGCGAGCCTGGGCATCCCGCCGGTCGAGCCGCCGACCCACTACTTCAACGATCTCGCGGGCTACGAGTGGGCCGAGGGCTACATCGAGGCCATCTTCAGCGAGGGCATCACCGGCGGGTGCGGCGACCACCTGTTCTGCCCGAGCGAGAACATCACGCGGGCGCAGCTCGCGGTGTGGCTCACCGTCGGGCTGGACCTCCCGTGGTACCTCCACCCGCTCGCCCCGTGAACTAGCAGCCAACCAGCCGGGGGCCTGCCCCCGGCACGACCAACCGGAGCCGGGCGCGTCAGCGCCCGGCTCCTTCTTTGTGCGTCCGGCATGATCATCGATTGCCGGGCGAGAGTCCCGGAAGGAAAAGGTTGCGCCGACCTGAGCGAAGCGCAGGGCGGCATGGCGTGGTGCTGTCTCGAGGCAGCGTGGAGCGAGAGGAGCGGACCGACGAACAGAACCGCCGGATGTGGACCCGCGTGTTCGGTGGTGTGAGGCCCGAGCCGAGGTCACCTGGCGGCCTGTCCCGATGCTCGAGCGCAATGTCGCGACTCCTTGATAGTGTCCCCTGGTGGACTCGATAGGAATGTCCCCTGG
>ERZ795051.540-NODE-540-length-56704-cov-5.640947_pt1 | contig 56704 bp, 58 predicted proteins | sample MGYA00375135_ERZ795051 | MGnify/ENA primary metagenome ERZ795051 (study PRJEB30180, sample SAMN05720222) | activated sludge metagenome | isolation source: Anaerobic digester | place: Japan | collected 2015-05-26 ... | reverse complement strand
TTGAAGCTGCCCATATCTTTGAGCAGTTTCCCCGAGCAGCCGGCCAGAAGCCCCATGAGTGCCGCGGCCAGCAGAACCGCTGAAATCATCCCCGATTTACGCATGTTTACGCTCCTTGATTGTGTCATTTTGTCTTGTCGTTTCCGGCAGGACATCCGGTTTGGCCTTCACGTCCGGTGTTTTGGCTGTATCGGGCTTGATCCGCAGCCGGCATTTTTGTAACACAAAACGGCAAGTCATCAAGCAATATTTTCAGATCCTTTTTGAAAAATGGCGGCTATGCCTTGATTCAGATTTTCGCGGATGGTCCGGAATCCGTGAGGAATCAATTCATGATTGACATCCCGGGCGGCTTTTCCTATACTCAAAATGCCCATGAGCATATATTCCGCCTCTAACAAAACGCTGTTCCCTCATTGACCGATGCCGACTCTCCGCCGTTATTCCCTGATCTCCCCCGCTGAATGATCGGCGACGGAAAAGCATGGACAACCTCAAATAAGGAAGGCGTTTGATGAAAAATTCCCTTGAGCTCGGCCTGATCGGCAACTGCCGCATCGGCGCTTTGATTGATGATCGCGGTGAAATCGTCTGGAGCTGCCTGCCCCGGTTCGACGGAGACCCGGTTTTCTGCTCCCTGCTGCGCGAACATGCCGACGGCGAAGGGTCCGGCTATTGCGCGGTGGAGCTGATCGATCAGGTGGAGTCCAGCCAGTCCTACCTGCCCAACACGGCCGTTTTGATTACTCGCCTCACGGACCGGCACGGCGCGTCCATCGAAATCACGGATTTTGCTCCCCGTTTCCATCAGTACGGACGGACGTTTATGCCGATGATGATTGTTCGCCGGGTCCGGCGTGTTCACGGAACACCGCGCATTTGCGTGCGCATCCGCCCCGTGTGCGAATATGGCGGCCAGAACTGCACCGTCACCCACGGCAGTCATCACATCCGCTATGTCGCGCCGTCCTGGATTCTTCGGCTCACCACCGACATCTCCGTAACCGCCGTACTTCAGGAAATCCCCTTTTTCCTGGAAACCGGGGCCACGCTGATTCTGGGGCCGGATGAAACCATTCCGGATGCCATCGGCGATCTATCCCGCCGTTTCCTGGACGAAACCATCGGCAGCTGGCGCAACTGGGTCAGAGACTTGTCCATTCCCTTCGAGTGGCAGGAGGAGGTGATCCGTGCCGCCATTACCCTGAAGCTGAACACGTTTCAGGATACGGGCGCCATCATCGCGGCCATGACGACATCGATTCCGGAGGCGCCGGATTCGGGCCGCAACTGGGACTACCGCTACTGCTGGCTGAGAGATTCTTATTTTGTCGTCAATGCTCTGAACCGCCTCAGCACGACCAATACGATGGAACGGTATTTGAATTACCTGATCAACGTAGTGGCGGGAACACCCAACGGCCGGATTCAGCCGGTGTACGGCATTGACGGCAGGGCCAGGCTGGATGAGCGGGACGTCGAAAGTCTTCCCGGTTATCGGGGAATGGGGCCTGTCCGGATCGGCAACCAGGCCTGCGAACAGATCCAGCATGATGTTTACGGATCGGCCATCCTCGCCGTGGCGCACACCTTCTTTGACCGCAGGCTTGCCCACCGGGGAGGAGCGGCGCTCTTCTTGCGGCTGGAGCCCTTGGGAGAAGCGGCGATGGCCGTTCATGATCAGCCGGATTCGGGCCCCTGGGAAACGCGCAACACGCTGCGGATTCACACGTTTTCCAGCCTGATGTGCTGGGCGGCCTGCGAACGGTTGGCCCGAATCGCTGTTTGTATCGGCCTTGCCGAACGCGCCGCCTGCTGGCAGCGACGGGCGGAACAGATTCACGCGACCATCTGCCGCCGCGCGTGGAATGAAAAAAAGCAGGCTTTCGTCGGCGCATTCGACGGGGACTCCCTGGATGCCAGCCTTCTGCTGCTCCACGACATCGGGTTTCTATCCGCCGATGATCCTCGCTTTGCCCGGACGGTGGGTGCGATTGAAAAGGAGCTCCGGCGCGGCGATTATATTTACCGCTATGTGGAGACGGATGATTTCGGCGTTCCCCAAAACGCTTTTGTAGTCTGCACCTTCTGGTATATTTACGCGCTGGCTGCCCTGAACCGCGGCGAAGAAGCCCGTGCGCTGTTTGAAAACCTCCTGTCCCGCCGAAGCCGCCACGGGCTTCTGGCCGAGCACATCGATCCGCGCACGGGCGATCCCTGGGGGAATTTTGTTCAGACCTACAGCATGGTGGGCCTGATCAACTCTGCCATCCGCCTCAGCAGGCGCTGGGACAGTGCGTTTTAGAAGAGGGAAACGGATGAACCTGCAAAGCATCAAATCTTCCCGATCGCTTCGCCTTACGCTGCGCTTTGTCGTTCCCCTGGTGGTCGCCATGGCGCTCCTGGCTTACGCGGTGCTGCCTCTGGTGGACAAGCTGACGCTGCGCTGGTCGGTAAGGGATATGGATATCCGGTCAAAGCTGGTGACCAGCACCATTCAGGAGCCGTTGGGCGAACTTCTGGGACAGGGCAACAAAAGGAAAATTCAGTCCCTGCTTTCCCGCGCCACGCAGGATGAACGCCTTTTCGCGTTGGGCTACTGCGACATTCAGGGAAAGCTGCTCTTCAAAACACGGGCTTTTCCCGACAGCCTCGGCTGTTCCGTTCCGGATCTTTCCGGCCGGGAAACTTCTTCGCTGCTGGAACTGCCGCAGGGCCTGGTGCATGTTGCCGTCAATCCCTTCTTGATCGAGGGGTTGCCGTCCGGCGCCCTGGTGGTGCTTCACGACATGAGTTTTGTCCGGCAGCGAAGCGAGGATACGCGAAAATACCTTCTGGTCCTGTTTGCCGTTCTTTCTTTGGTGACCTCCGTGATTACGGTGCTGATCGCCCATTTGAGCTGGCGCGGCTGGATGACCGGTGTCCGCGCCCTGCTGCGCGGCGAAGGCCTGATCAAACCTTTTGCCAAATCTTCCAGTTCTGAACTTCAGCCGCTGGTGGGCGATCTGCGCGCCCTTCTGCGCACGATGGATGCGGAAAAGCGCATGGCCGATGATCTCACCATCTCCTGGAATCCGGATTCGCTCCGCAGCCTGCTCTTTGAACAACTGGCCGGGGAGCAGATTCTCGTCGTTTCCAACCGGGAGCCGTACATCCACATGAAAGGAAGGGAAGAGGTGGAGGTTCAACGCCCGGCCAGCGGACTGGTGACGGCGGTGGAACCGGTCATGCGCGCCTGTTCGGGGATATGGATTGCCCACGGCAGCGGTACAGCCGACCGGGAGGTGGTGGACAAAAAGGATCATGTCCTCGTGCCGCCGGAAAATCCGGAATACACGCTGCGGCGCATCTGGCTTAGGGAAGAAGAGGAACAGGGCTACTACTACGGTTTTGCCAACGAGGGCCTCTGGCCGCTGTGCCACATCGCGCATGTGCGCCCCATCTTCCGGACCGGCGACTGGAACCGGTACGTGGCGATCAATCAGCGGTTTGCCGACGCGGTGGTCCGAGAAGCCGAACGGGATGACCCGGTCGTTCTGGTTCAGGACTACCATTTTGCTCTGCTGCCGGGCATGCTCCAACAGGCCCTTCCCAAAGCAACGATTATCACCTTCTGGCACATCCCTTGGCCCAATCCGGAATCCTTCGGCATTTGCCCGTGGCGGGAAGAAATTCTGCGAGGTATGCTGGGAAGCACGATTCTCGGTTTCCACACACCTTTCCACTGCAAGAATTTTCTGGAAACCGTGGACCGCTATCTGGAAACGCGGGTGAATTATGCTTCTTCCACGATTTCTCACAGCGGCAATCTGACGCTGGTCGAAGCGTATCCGATTTCCATCCAATGGCCGTCGCCGTGGCAGGACACGCAGCCGCCGGTTGCCCGCTGCAGGGAAGACATCCGGCAAGAGCTGAACCTCGGGCGGGATGTTTTGGTGGGGCTCGGTGTTGACCGGCTGGATTACACCAAGGGGATTCTTGAGCGTTTGAGGGCCGTCGAATGCCTGCTGGAGACGCATTCGGACTTGGTCGGCCGGTTTTGTCTCATTCAGATCGCCGCTCCATCGCGATCGGTTCTTGAAGAATACAAGGCCTTTGAGTCCCGCGTTCGGGCTTTGGCCGAACAGATCAACGCGAAATTTTCTCGTAACGGCTATCAGCCGGTTCATCTGAAAGTGGAGCATCACGAACCGCGGAACATCAACCGCTACTACCGCGCCGTGGATGTCTGTCTGGTAACGAGCCTGCATGACGGCATGAATCTGGTGGCCAAGGAATTCGTGGCGGCCCGCGACGACGAACGGGGAGTCCTCGTGCTCAGCCGTTTTACCGGAGCTGCCCACGAGCTGTATGAAGCCCTGATCGTCAACCCCTATCACATCGAACAGACTGCCGACGCCCTTTATCAGGCCCTCACCATGCCCGAATTCGAACAACAGGCTCGGATGCGCAGCATGCGGTCCATGGTGAGAGATTTCAATGTTTACCGGTGGGCGGCCCGGATGCTTCTGGATGCGGCGCGCATCCGCCGGCGCGAGAAGCTGGCGGAACGGATTGGTGTCGCGCTATGAGGCGGCTGGACCTGCCCGCTGTTTATCTCTTCGGAAGGACCGCCTGTTCCGTCCTCGATCGTTTTCTGGATCGGTCAACGCTCTTTGCCTTTGATCTCGACGGCACGCTGGCTCCCATCGTATCGGATCCGGACGCCGCCGGAATCCCCGGGGCTGTTCGGGAGGAATTATCCGTTCTAACCGGGATGGCGCCCGTTGCGATCATTACCGGGCGTTCCCGCCCGGATGCCCTGCGCCATCTGGCGTTTGCGCCTCGTTATCTGGTCGGGAATCACGGCGCAGAAGGGCTTTCGGGATGGAAGGCGAGGGAGAAAACTTTTGTCCGCACGGCGCAAGGCTGGCAGTGTCAGCTCGATACACTCATTCCGGTGGAAAAACGGAGAGGCATCGTGGTGGAAAACAAGGGCTCAACGATTTCCATTCACTACCGGCACGCTGAAAACCGGAATAAAGCACATGCTATAATTCGCCGGGCCGCTGGCCGGCTGGTTCCGCCGCCCAGACTTGTCAGGGGCAAATGCGTCGAAAATCTGATTCCCGAAGGCGCTCCGGACAAAGGCGCTGCTCTGAAGCTGCTCATGAGGCAGGCGGGGTGTTCAAAGGCGTTTTTTGCCGGAGATGACGAGACGGACGAAGATGTTTTCCGGCTGAACCATCAACGCATTCTCGCCGTCCGTGTGGGCCGCAAGAATGACAGCGGGGCCCGTTTCTTTCTGCGGGAGCAGTCTGAAATCGTTCGTCTTTTGCGCGAGATCAACCGGATTCTCGGGCGGAACTGATCCCGGCTGTTTTACGGCCGTTGGTCATGTCCTGATGACTTCTCTGGCGATGACCACACGCTGAATTTCCGAGGTGCCTTCGTAGATGGTCGTGGCGCGCGCGTCCCGGAAGAGGCGTTCGACTTTGTAGTCCTTCGTGTAGCCGTAGCCGCCGTGGGTCTGCAGCGCCATGTAGGCCGTTTGGTTGGCCGTCTCCGAGGCGAACAGTTTGGCCATGGAGGCTTCTTTCGTGAACTTCAGACCGCGGTCCTTGCGGTCGGCCGCGGCCAGCGTCAGCCAGGTCGCCGCTTCAATTCGGGTTGCGGCATCGGCGATCATGAATTGAATGGCCTGGAACGAATTGATGGTTTTTCCGAACTGGCGGCGCTGCTCGGTATAGGAAAGCGCTTCATCCAGGGCGGCCCTGGCAATGCCGACGGCCTGGGAGGCGATGCCGATTCTTCCGCTGTCCAGGGCGCGCATGGCCACCTTGAATCCTTCGCCGGGATTCCCCAGCAGGTTTTTCGCAGGAACTTCACAATCTTCAAAAACCAGTTCAACGGTGTTGGACGCCCTCAAGCCCAGTTTGTCCTCTTTGGTGCCGATTTTGAAACCCGGCATCCCTTTTTCTATAATAAAGGCCGAGAGGCCCTTGGTGCCTCTTTCCTGGCCCGTCCGGGCGATCAGGTTGATGACGTCGGCATACTGACCGTGCGTGATGAAGACCTTGGTGCCGTTGATGATGTACTTGTCTTTCCGGAGGACGGCGGTGGTCGTCATCGATCCCGGGTCGGAGCCGGCCCCCGGCTCCGTCAGGGCAAAGGCGCCGAGGAGCGATCCCTGGGCAAGGCCCACCAGCCATTTGTCTTTTTGTTCCGGGCTGCCGAATTTGAGCAGCGGCTCGGTGGAGAGGTTGGCGACCGACATGGTGACCGCGCTTGACGCACACGCATAGGCGATTTCCTGCAGGGCCAGGGAATAGGCCACCGTGCCCGCCCCGGAGCCGCCGAGTTCAGGCGGCACCATCATGCCCAACAGGCCCAGCTCCCCCATTTTTTTTACCGCGTCCATCGGGAAAGTCCCCTGACGCTCCCAGTTTGCCGCCATCGGTTCCAGCTCTTTTCTGGCAAAATCTCTGGCCATGAGCCGGATCATTTCCTGTTCGCTTGTGATTTCAAATGCCATGGTTGGGCCCTTCAGGGAATGTACAGAACAACGAGAAGTTCTGTTTTGTCGGAGGAAGGATTGCTCAGCGCGTGATGCAGCGCCGAATTGAAGTGAATGCATTCGCCCGGACTCAGAAGGCTGGTGTTTTTACCAACCGAAATGGAAAGTTTTCCTTTCAGGACATAGATGAACTCTTCTCCTTCATGGTGATATTCCACGCCTTCGTGGGCGGTGTCGGGTTCGATGGTGACCAGATACGCACCCAAATGCTTATCGGAGCCGGATTTGGTCAATTGCGTATAGGCGTAAGATCCGGCGCGCTTTCTCTGGCTCTTGACTCTTGAGGAGGCTTTCCGGTTTTCGTCTCCGTCCAGCTTGGCGACATCCACTTTCAGCGTGCGGCTCAACTGCAGAACGAGCGCCACCGGGGCGGTGGTTTCGTCCTTTTCAACCTTTTCCAAGAGGTCGGCCGGATAGCCGGTTTCGTGCGCGAGATCCCGAAGGCTCATCTTTTTGCTTTTGCGGTACGCCTGGATGCTCTGACCGAAGGACTTCTTGTGTTCTTTGACTTTTGCCATGGGCTTCATCCTGTAAAAAAGAGCGTCACTTGATCTTCTGCAGCATTTCCCCCATCATTTTGTGAACCAGGTTGATGGCTTTCAACGGACGGATCATCACCTTGAACTCTGTGATTTTTCCGTCTTCACCCCAGGTGATCATATCCACGCCGTTGATGGAGATGCCGTCAATGACCGTCAAAAATTCAAGCACGGCCTGGTTGCCCGATACGACTTCCCGCAGATAGCGGAAGGTGTCGTTGTTGAGGACGTGCAGGGCCGCCGCCAGATACAGTGTGGTGATCGGCTTTCCGGCCTGCGGTGTGTGGACCACGGGGGAATGAAAGACGACATTCTGGGCAAGAAGTTCGTCCAGGCCGGCGGCATCTCTTTCTTTGACCAGTTTGTGCCAGGTTGCCATGGTGTTTTCAATCATCGTGAAACCTCCTTCTTACTGGCCGGGAACGATGAGCTTGGAGGCTTCCTGCCGCTCCAGCTCCCTTGCCTCGGCGATCATGCCCCGGACCTCTTGTTCAATGGCGTCCGGCAGTTTGGCCGCTGCCTCATCCAGCGTTTTGGCGCCTTCAATCAGGCACTGAACCGGGATCGGTCCGTTGGGGGACATGAGTTGGGCCATCCCGGTGAAAAGAAGCTCCCGGCTTTCATCCGGCGAGCCGTCGATTTTGACCGGTGTGAGGCGCCGGATCGTGGCGTAGGACAGGTCCGTAAAAGCCTCTTCCCTGTATAGATTTTTGGCATTGATTTGAATGTTGGTGATTTTGGGTCCGTCTGTTTCGTTCATGGCTGTCTCCTTTTAAATGGGGGGTGATGATCATGCCCCGAAAAAATAAAAGGAAACTGTGGGCAAAACGGCCTCCTTTCTTTCGGATCATTGCCAGTTTTCCTACACCGAAACAGCACGGGGGTCAAGAAGGGATATGAGCAATGAGCCATGAGCGTCGAATCAAGAGTTGTGGGCGATAAGCGGCGGATGGCAAGAAAACCGTAGGAGGAGTCTTTAGGCCCGCTGTGGTGGATAGTGAAGAGCTCATGGCTCACAGCAAGAAGAAACAGGGTGGGTCGCTTGTGAGCTCGTGCCGCCTTCAGGTGTTTGGGTTATTAGGCCTGGCGAGATGGATGGAGCGCTGAGGAAGGTGAGGGAGAGGGTCCAGGGAAGGCATGTTGGAGATACCTATTCACTCCCCGAAACCCTCTCCCCCTTCGGTAGGATTAAAAAGGGGGATTTTAGCGGTTAGTGAAATTAACCGCATTGATTGTATTTGGTTCAGCCAATCATTATTTCTATAAAATGACTAGCATTCAGTATGCCAATTCTTAAATAAATTTATATTGTTGTTTTATATTGCTTTTTTTGATTTTTCTCTGGATTTTTGTATCAAAAAATGCTTTATGTGTGTCTCACTGAGACAAAATGAGGCATTTGTGAGACATTTGCATTTCTCTGTGAAGAGGTGAATGATGATGGAAGAGTCTAAGCTGAAAAAGCGTAAGCTGCTTCAGGACATCAATTTGATGGGAGTGGATTACTACGAGAAATTTTACCAGCAAACATTTCTGGAATGGAAAAAATTCGTTTCGGGCGACCGCGACATTGACCGGTCCATTATTCCGCAGCAGGTGTTTGATTCCTGGGTAAACTGCGCCGCGCTCGGCCTGGACCCGTTCGCTCATCCGGATAACGAAGTGTTGACCGGGGAGGCACTGGAGGACCTGCTGGCAACCCAACGGGAATTCATTGACGTCAGCCGTCCGTTCATGAAAAATCTGTACCGTTTTCTGGAGGGATCGGGATTCATGGTCAGTCTCCTCAACAGCAAAGGGTATGTTCTGGAGATTTTTGGGGATCCCGAGGAAGACCGGCTGGTACAGTCGGCCAAAGGCTACGTCGGGGCCTGCTGGGATTTGAAAAACACGGGCAACAATGCCGCGAGCGCCGCGGTTCTTTACAAAGAGCCCGTGCAGGTCTTCGGTGCGCAACATTACATCCGGATGTATCACGGCGCGACCGGATGCGGTTCGCCCATTTTCAGTTCGGAAGGACAGCTGCTGGGCTGCCTCGTGTTGTTCGGCCGCTATTATCGCGCCAATCCCCACACACTGGGCATGACCGTGGCGGCGGCCAATGCCGTTGAAAACGAACTGCGCATCCGCAAGGCTCTTTCCGAAACCCGCGTGGCCTACAGTTATCAGCAAACGGTGATCTCGTCCATTCAGGAGGCGCTCATCGCGGTGGATTCGGCGGGCTATGTGACGCTGATGAACGACAATGCCCGGAACCTGTTCGGCTTCCCGGAGGAGACCGACTTTGCAGGACGGAGGCTCCGCGATATTTTTAAACGGGAAAACGAGCAGTTCTTTGACCTGATTGAAAACCAGGAAACCGTCACGGACACGGAAGTCCGCATTTTTTTCAAGAACCTTTCGGGAGACTTCACACTGACGTGCAACCCGATTCTGTCGTCAGGAAAAAACGTCATCGGTAAAATCATCATTCTCAATGAAATTCAGCGGGCCAAGTCCATGGTGACCAGGATGATGGGAGCGACCGCCAATTTACGCTTTGAGGATATTCAGGGACAAAATCCCCGCTTTCTGATGACGGTGGAGCAGGCCAGAATGGTTTCCCGAAGCAGCTCCAATGTTCTGCTTCTGGGAAAGAGCGGAACAGGAAAGGACATTTTCGCCCAGGCCATTCACAACGACAGCGATCGCAAAAACGGGCCTTACGTCGCCATCAACTGCGGTGCCATTCCCCGGGATTTAATTGCCAGCGAACTGTTCGGCCACGAAGAGGGGGCATTCACGGGGTCGCGGCGCGGCGGGAACCAGGGCAAGTTCGAACTGGCCGACGGCGGCACGCTGTTCCTCGATGAAATCGCCGAAACCCCGCTGGAGCTGCAAACCGCGCTTCTGAGGGTTATTGAGGACAAATCCGTGCTCCGCATCGGCGGCACGCGCGTCCGGCCGGTGAACGTGCGCATTATATTTTCGACCAACAAGGACCTGCGTGAAGAAGTCCGCAAGGGAAATTTCCGCGAGGACCTCTACTATCGTGCCAACGTATTTTCCATCGAGATGATTCCGCTGAAGGACCGGCTCGACGACATTCCGCTCTTGGCGGACTGCTTCATCCGCCGCTATGCCGTCGCGATGAAAAAGAAAATCAGCCGCGTGGACGAAAGGGTGATTGAGACGTTTATGAACTACACCTGGCCGGGCAATGTGCGGGAACTGCAGAACACCATCGAACGAATGGTAAATTTTCTCCAGACGCCGGTGCTGACCGCCGATCTCATTCCGGACCATATCCGTCGTCCGGGCAGTTCGGATGAATTTTACGCGGATGTCGAAACGCGCCCGCAAGTCGATCGGGCAATGCTGGTGCGGCTGCTGAATTCCAAGATGCCCAAAAACCGCATCGCCCAAAGAATGAACATCTCCCGCGCGACCCTTTACCGGAAGATGAAGCAGTTCAATTTGCCCTAGCAGGCCAGGACACCTCGCCCAGGGCCATGCGGCACAGATCGGTGATGAATATTTTCGGCAAGCCGGCTTTCGCGGTCGGGCCGCCGAGCACGAGATCGCACATGGGACAGATGGTGACCAGGGCCTCGGCCTGATGGTCCATGGCATCCCGAAGGTTGTCGTTTTGAATTTTCGCCGCCAGCTCCCGGTTGACGGCCATCGCCGGTCCGCCGCAGCACAGGGCGTCCGCGCCTTCATATTTTCTTGATACGCGCTTCACGCCGATGAGATCGAAGATTTCGTCAAGCCACGCATCCTGATGGGGAATCCATCGGACGGCGCAATTGGGCTGGTAGGCGATTTTCCGGTTCAGCGGCTTGATGTCGCCCGCGTTGTTTTTCAGGTAGTCCCGCAGGTACTCGAACAGGTGCAGATACCGGTAGGGGACTTCAATGCCCAGCTCCTTCGCCTTGACGTGGGCCAGAACATATCCTTCGTTGTGAAGGTAAACAATGTCTTTGCCCAGCGCGGCCAGACCGTCGATCACCTTTTGAGCGTATCGTCCGGCAAGGCTCGCCCCGCCCATGTGGCACAGGCCGACCAGGGATGCGAACCTTACTCCGCGCACGACGGTCATGCCTTTGAAGATCCGGCTTTCCAGCGTGCCTTCCGGGAATTGTTTGATGCCGAAGGAATCCAGGGACAAAACGGGCTTGTCGGCTTCTCCCTGGAGGATCCGGTCCGGTCCGCCGTCTTCAAACCCTTTGATGACGGCATCCGTAAAAGGCTTGAAGCCCGCGATAATCGGACTGGCCCCGGTCTTTTCCTGCATGCGGTAGATCAGATCGGCCGGATCGGCGCCGGTCGGGCAGGTTTGAACACAGGCATTGCAGGTAATGCACAGGCTCAGAATGTCCGCCGATTTCCCTTCGATGAGCCGCCGGATTTCATCCGAGGCTCTTTCCCTGCTGTAATCGACGTAACGGCATTTGACCAGACAATCGCCGCACAAATCGCATTTTGAAACATCCCACATGGCTCGCCTCCGTCAGACGGGGTTTCTCAATGTAACTTCGAACAAAGTATACGTCCCGTGCGCATTGACCGTTTCTACAGGGCCTCTACGCGGCAGGGCACAAATCGATGCATCGGCGTGCCGAACTGGTCACGATGCGTGTTCTTGGTCAGGCGGTTCACGTTGGCGCCGTATTTCACTCCATTGTAAATCATCCCGAATCCATGGGGAATGACCACATGGCCTTTGTATGCGGTGTCCGTGATTTCCAGTTCGATCTCTTCCGTGCCGGCCTCCGTGATGACGCGCACCTGCTCTTTGTCTTTCAGATTCAAGGCAGCCGCATCCTCCGGATGCATGGCCAGCGTGCAGGCACGCTTGCCTTCGTTCCAGGCGGGATCGCGCATGAGCGTATTGGCGTTCTTGTCGATGTGACGACCCGCCATGAGGATGAGCGGGAAATCGGCCGGCAGCTTGAGCGCCGCCTCTTCCCGCGCCGCCTCGACGGTGTTGAGTTCATCGAGCAGCTCCGGAATGAAGAGATTGATTTTGCCGTCTTCGGTTTTGATTTCGGCAAAGTTGTTTTCCGGATCGATTTTTCCCACCCAGATGCCTTCAGGATGGTCGAGAATCTGCCCAAAGAGTTCTTCGCCTAACCCCGGACCGGATTTGAACCCCGCGCGAACGGCATTTTTATACAGCGCTTTGGGGGCGGCCTGCAGCATGCCCCAAAGCGCCGCCAGGTGAACGGAGCCCAGGGCTTTGCCGAGCGTCTTTCCCAGAATGAATGGCATGGCTTTCAGCGCTTTCGGTTCCGTCATCGCATATTCCATCAGTGCCTTGCCGAAGGTTGCGCGGTCTGCAAAGGCCGCTTGATAAAGGCTTTCGGGAATCGGAGGGATCAGTCCCAGTTTGTCGGCAAGTCTTAAGTGGACTTCGCCCAGTTCCAGCGGCTCTCCCTCCGGTTCGATGATGGGACGGCGCATCTGGAAAAATATTCCGGGATAGGTCATCGGGAAAAACGTGCCGTCCCAGGATTCATAGCCGGTGCGGGAAGGCAGGACGTAATGGGAAAGGACGGCGGTTTCCGTCATGGCGATTTCCCCGGTCACCAGAAGATCCAGGCGTTGAAACGCCTTTTCATACGCCGTCGTGTCCGCATACGAGCGCAGCGGGTTGGATTGTGTGACGATCACGGCTCTCAACCGTTCGGGATGGTCCGACAGAATTTCTTCCGGCATGACATTGGGCGGAAAGGAACCGCAGACCGGAAAGGAATGGGTGGCGACCGTTCGCCAGACTTTGGGATCTCTTTCATCCGTATGCGGCCCGATGGGCATCATGTGGCCGTTGATCACGTTGCCCCCCGGAGAACAGAGCCTGCCGCAGATGGCCTGAAGAATCACAATCAGGTAGGAGTTCAGACCGCTGTGGCGTCCCATGAAAAGGCCCAGATCGTAGCGCAGCGATGATTTGCGCGTGGCGTAAAGGCGGGTGACTTCGCGGACCTGATCGAAATCCAGGCCGCAGGTTTTCACGGCGGCGCGGGCGTCAAAGTGTTCAAAACAGGATTTTACCGAATCGAAGCCGGATGTGCGGTTGGCCAGGTAATCCCTGTTTACCCAGCCTTCTTTCAGAATCATTGAAATCATTGCTTTGAGCAGCAGGGCATCCGTGCCGGGGCGGATGGGCAGATGAACGTCGGCGAGCTTTGCCGTTTCGGTTTTACGCGGATCGACCACAATCAGCATTTTTTCCTTGTCTCTGGAAAGGCGCTGGAGCTGACGGGGGGCCTGCGGAATCTGATGGCTCTGCATGCCGTTCCAACCGAAGACCAGAAGGAGGTCCGTGTGGTTCACATCCGGCTGATCATGAAGGTACTGCTTTCCGTGCGTTCGCCCGCAGACCCAGAAGGCGCCTGAAAATTCCTGCGCCAGCGCGCTGTACTGATACTGAGAGCCCAGGCTCCGCATCAGGCGCACGCCGAAAGCCGCTTCGAAATGACAGCCCTGTCCGCCGCCGCCCATGTAGGCGAACGAGCGGGGGCCGTATTGGTCGATGATGCCTCTGAGCTTCGCTGCGATTTCATCAATGGCCTGGTCCCAGGAAATCCGCTCGAATTGGTCCCCGACTTTTTTGAGCGGATATTTCAGGCGGTCGGCGTTGTGCTGGTGATAGGCGACATTCAGTCCCTTGCGGCAGATATACCCTTCGCTTTTGGCGTTGGATTTGTCGCCTCTGACTTTGACGATGCGGTTATTTTCCACCTCGATTTCCAAACCGCAGTTCTGCGCGCAGAGGACGCAACCGGTTTTGTGAATCGTTCCCATGGCATCTCCTTTTACGGCCCGTCGGCCAATCGTTTCATACCCCTTGTAATGAAAATTCACCGTTTGTCAATCGCTGTTTTCACCGCAATGAAACCGAATGTCCCTGATCCTGATGTGTCCGATGACGCTCCCCATGGGCAGAAGGGAAAGCCAGTCGGGGCCCTCCACCAGTTTGATATGGGTCGCGTCCACGGGAACCTGATTGAACGTCGGGTCCACGGGAAGCCAGTCGTCCACAAAGCTTTCCGCCCAGGCGTGATACAAAAATCCCATGCCTTCCATATAGACGATGCCGCCGATCAGGCGAGTGGGGATTCCCAGCGCCCTGGCCATGGCCGTGTAAAGCAGCGCGTGGGCCTGACATTCGCCCTTTCGGGTGTGAAGGACCTCCAGCGCCGAAAAAGAATCCACCGGTTCATCCCGGATTTCCTTCGCCACCCAGGAGGTTAACCGTTCGATCTTTTCACGGGGTGTCCGGGCGCCCTCGGCCGCTTTGCGGGCCGCCTTGAGAATTTCCGGATGATCGCTTTCGATGGGATGCGAGGGGGCGAGGAAGAGATAGCGGTCCTTTACACTCAGCATGGGTCGGGGTTCGTCCGGAATGCCGGGGGCCGTTTTGTGGATGCGGTAGAGCCAAACCGTCTTTCCGTCTCGCTCTTGCGGGGAAACATGCTGGCGGGTACTTTGCAGAGGAGACAGGGTGTTTCCCGGCATTTCGACGGCTGCTTCCAGAACATCAGTTTTTCGGGGGCAGGTGACGGGCGGGTCCGTTCGGATGAGGCTGAAGTCGAAAATCAAATCTTTTTTGCTCATGCTTGCTTCGGCCAGAAAGCTCTTCGCGCCCTTTTCGCTTTCTTTGAATGTGATCAGCACGCCTCCCATGCCGCGCTCGAAGACCGTTTCTCCTTGAGCATTGATCCAGCTTTCCGCGACGTGCCCCGACATTCGCGTTTCCAGTTTGAAGGAGGGTTCAATTCCGAGCCGACGGCTTTCTTCAAAGGCAATGACCGACTGGAGTACCTCTACGATGGACTGCGTCTGCGGATCATAGACCCGATAGGCATAATCGGCGCCGATCTTCATTCCCTGAAGAACGGGATAAAGGTTGATGCCGCTCGACGGGTACAGTGGAGAAGAAACCTTTGTCTCCGAGGTCTTGACTTCATTCCCCGATCGTTGAACAACTGAAAGAAGACCGTGGCGGACGCCGCCTTCGAGGGTCAGGGTTTTGTCGTCCATCGTCTGTTCGTATCGGAAGGAGATCAATGAAAGATCAGGGGCTACCCGGTCCTCACCGCTGATGCGGATGGTTTTGCCCATCCCGAGAAAACGAATGCGCAGGCTGGCCTCGGAAAACAGGGTATAGGCCTGCCCGTCGGCTTCCGGCGCTATTTTTAAGCGGGCAAACCCCACTTTTTCACCGTTGAAAACAAAACCGTGCCAAAGCTCGCGGCCGGACAGCTCCGGCAGATCCCTGCGCAAAAAGGTCTCTCCGGATACGGGTGAAAAATATTGCGGAGTGCAGGACGTGAAGAGCGTCAGGAACAGGACGGCTGCCGGCAAAAACAGCAGCCGGCGCGCAAAATGCCCGGGAAAGGGACGCGGAGTACGACGGCATTTTCCGAAAGTTGTTTTTGGAAAAAGCTTAAATATCATCGTGTGCCTTCAGCATTCAAGGATCATATCGTCACAGGCGGCAAAGGCGGCGGGGAATTCCTTCCGGGCCGCGCTCTGCGCCTCTTTTCTTTCCGGAAGGCTCCGGTAGATGCGGGCGTCAAAGTGGGTGAGCGCCAGGCGCAGGGCCCCGGCTTCCCGGGCGATCCGGCCGGCCGTTTCGGGATTAAGATGTGGCCAGCTTTCCGACGACTGCCCCTCTTTGTAGGCGCATTCCGTGATCAGCAGATCCGCTCCGCGCGCCAGGGTCACGGCGTTTTCACAGTAACCCGTATCCGGGCAGTAGGCGACGATTTTCGCGCCGATCTCCACTCGATACCCGAGCGTCAGTCCCGAATGGAGGAGCGGCAGGGCCTGAACGGAAAAGGGCAGGGATGCCGCTTCGCCGGGCAGTTCAAGCACGCGCACAGGATAGGGCAGGCCGTCCAGCGGGACAGTGAACGGAGCATTCACGAACGTTTGAAGAGCGGCCCGGCCGCCGGCGGGACAGCAGAGGGTCAATCCCCCGGCAAGAGAGAATTTGGTCAGGGTGTGAAGGCCGGCGATGTGGTCCAGATGAAAGTGGCTGAGAAAAAGGAATACGGGCCTCGCTTCGCCGGGCTTCAGAAAACGATCCAGTTTGGCGAGGCCGTAGCCCGCATCCAGAACAAGGACGGCCTCGGGAGCCATGATCAGCGTGCAGATGGTATTCCCCGTATCCGTGTCATACCAGCCGTTGGTTCCTAAAAAGACAACATTCATCACGGGCGTTTACCGGCCTTACAGCAGGATTTCAATGTCCGAAATCGGGTACGCCATGCAGGGATGAATATATCCGAAGGCCCGGTCCGACTTCCTCAGCTTGACGCCGTTGGGTTGGTACACCTTTCCGGAAAGCAGTTTTGTCCGGCAGAGGCTGCATTCACCGGAACGGCACAGGGCGGGAATCACCACCCCCGCTTTTTCCAGGGAGATCATGAGAGGTTCCGCCGCCGCCGCGCGGATCGATTTATTTCCTTTAACGGCAACCTGGAAAATATCTCCGGCTTTCACGCTTGCCGGCCAGCCGGGGTAGGATGCGATGTGCTTCGGAGCGCCCATGACTTCAACCCTTGTTTTTCTCGCGGGGATCGACAGCTTTTCGAGTTCGGGCAGGCAGAATTGATACATGGCTTCCGGCCCGCAGACGAAGAACGTCCAGTCCTTTCCTTCCAGTCTTTTTCCGATCAGGTCCGCGTCGATGAACCCCCGGCATCCGCTGAAGGAAGGATCCGGTTCGGACACGACCAGGTCCCAGGTGAAGTTTTTGTGGGCTTCGGCAATCCGCTCGATTTCCTGCCGGTAAATCACATCCTCCTCCAGGCGGCTGCCGTAAAACAGATGCAGTCTGCGGTCCAGATTGCGGTCCGCCATCTCGCGGATCATGCTCATGAACGGCGTGATGCCGCTGCCGCCCGCGATGAACGCCAGCCGGTCCCCATGGAACAACGGATTGTAGTGGAAATTTCCCGAGGGCGATGAGGCTTGCAGACGGTCACCGGGTTTCAGTTCATCCAGAAGAACATTGGAAACAAATCCGTCTTCCACCCGCCGGACCGTGATTTCGTAATAGCCGGTCTGCGTGGGGGGGGACGCAATGCTGTAAGGCCTGCTGGTCCTGATGCCGCCTGCCTCCACAAAAAGATTGATGTACTGGCCCGACTGAAACGGCGGAAGAGGGCCGCTGCCGCTCACCAGTTTGAAGGATTTCGCGCTCGCGGTTTGCTCCATGATTTCCGACACGGTCAGGTCAAGCTTTTGCGGGTGAAGAGAATCGATGATCTTTTGAACCTCTCCTTTTCTGGCGTCATAGTCAAATCCGTACTTCTCGAGAATCGCATTATCCCGGATGATTTCATCGTATCCGGCTACTTTTTGCATGATTTCTTTTCTGGCCATCGTTCCCCCCTTTACTGCTTGTTCAGAAGTCGTGAGATCTGCCGGGCCGAGGAAGCGCCCGACTGAAGCGTCGGCTGAAATCCGCCTGATCCGTTCCATGCGCCCGTGAAATACAACCCCTCGATCGCCGATTTGGAATCGACAAAAAGGCTTGTCTCCCGGGTAAAATGCTCCGATCCGTAGATCGAACCGCCCGGATGTCCGAGATAGCGCATATGCGTCAGCGGCGTTGCCGGTTCTGCCTCCTCCAGATGCTTCCGGAGGTCGGGGAAAGCTTTCTCGGCAAGGTTGAGCAATTTTTCAGCGAAGCGGTACTTCGTGTCGTAGTATTTCGACGGGGGCACGCTCATCCAGGGCTGCGCGTACTGGAGCGTGACCAGAGAAGCCTGGCAGGCGCCCCGGGGTGAAAAGTCAGGATCGTCCACGTCATAGCAGGTCATCAGAGAGTACTCCGCCCCGTCCAGCGTTTTCATTTTGCTGTGGGCGTAATCGGCATCCGTGGAGGTGCAGATGAAGTTGGTGGCCTTGTCGATTCCCAGCTCCGACGGTTCGCAGTCGAAGCCCATGTACAGGGTGAAGGCCGACAGTCCGACCGTGCGGGCGTTGAGCTTTTTCAGCTCGTCCGCCGGGCAGTTTTCCGCCCCGACCATGTCGATGAGCGTGGGAATTGGGCCGGCATTGGACACTACGAATTTTGTCGTAATCTCTTCTCCATCCTCCGTCACGACGGCTGCAACTTTTCCGTTGCGGACCCGGATCTTTGAGGCGGCGCAGTTGAATCGCGCATCCCCGCCGTAGCGGAGAAAAGCGTCGCACAGCGCATTGGACATGGCCTGCGATCCGCCTTTCAAGTGCCAGGGTTTGAATTCGATATACGCCCAGATCATCATGGCCAGCTCCATAAAACTCAGCCGGCTGGGCGGCTGCCCCGCGTAGCTCCAGTAGATGGTCACCACGGCCTGCAACAGACGGTCCTTGAGGTATTCGTCCAGAATGCCCTGCGAGTTTTTTAGCGCCAGTTTGAAGAAGAGAGGGTATTTTTCGGGACCGGCTTCCGGGTCGTGGATGAACAGAACATTCACCAGTTCGTTACAGAAAGCGTAGAGAAGGTCAAAAAACTTTTGAATTCCCTCTTTTTCGGCCGGGAACTTTTCCGTAAGCGCTTCAATGACCGCCGCCCGGTCGGCTTTCAGATTGATGTCCAGTTGTCCGGGGACGACCACGCGGTAAAGATTTTTCTGCTGGATAAACTCGATTTTGTCCATCACGCCCAGATCGTTGAGCAGTCCTCTCAGCGGCCCGGGAAATTCAGGCAACCCCATTCCGCTCAACTGATGGAGCGCGACTTCGAACTCAAATCGGCCTCTCACAAAACTTGTCGCGCATCCGCCGGGAACATTGTGTCTTTCGAGCAGCAGGGTTTTGTGTCCTTTCTGGGCAAGCCCGGCTGCGGCCGTCAGTCCGCCGTTGCCGGCGCCGATCACTACGACGTCATAATCCGACATAAGCCTTCTCCTCTCCGGAACTAAAGATATTCCGGCCGAACTCCCGGCCGGCCTTCAGACAAAGCGATCTTTCATATGTTCAGGAAACCGGTTTTATTCCGCGTCCGAGTATAGTGAAACCCTTCGGGTCTGTCAAAGAAAATCCGGCGCTCCTCCTTGTTCCCGTCAGCGCCGGTCCTGTTCGGCTTTCCCCGTTCTTTACCGGCCGGGGTCGGCGGGATACCTGGACTTCAGGTGGCGGATGTCCGGAATCCCGCTACGTCCCCCCATTTTTTCGCTGACGCGCGCGGCCGCCCAAGCGCCCAGGTCGAGGCATTTTTCAGCGCTCCATCCATGAAGGATTCCGTAGATCAATCCCGCGTGAAAAACGTCGCCGCAGCCCGTCGTGTCGATCGCTTTGGCCGGATAAGCTTCTTTTTCAATGAAGCGTCCGTCAACCAGCGCCACATATCCTCTCTTGCCCAGCGTGACGCCCGGCAGGCGAACCCCCATGGCGGCAAGCTTCCGGCAGGTTTCAGCGGGCGTTTCGGCAAAGGCATTGGAGAATACTTCCGATGTGACAAAGCAGTCGCTCAGTTTGGCCATTTCCAGCATCCCGTCACGCAAGGTTCCCGCATCAACGATCACGGGAATGCCCGACTCTTTTGCCTTGCGGCAGGCGAAAAGCGAGGCTTCGGCAAACAGCCCGTCGGTATGCAGCGCCCGGCTTTTCAGAAGGTTATCGATATTGATTTCTTCCGGTCGAAGCGGTTCTCCCGTGGGCATCTGATAGAAGATGGTCCGCCGGGCAAGCGCCGGTTCGCTGGCGATAAACGCGAATTGAGACTGGTGCCGCTTGCGGATTTGCAGGCCCGTCGTGTCGATGCCCTCGGCGTCCAGCAGCGCCTTGATTTGCTCTCCGAAACCGTCGTCGCCCAGCACGCCGGCGATGTGGCAGCGGGCGCCCCAGCGCTTCAGCGCGACCAGCGCAGTGGCGGCGGGCCCGCCGCCCTGGAGAATCAGGCTGGTAAATTCACATTTCACGTCCGGAGGGGGATAAACGGGGACCAGGCCAAGATGATCCAGCGAGCACTGGCCGATGCCGAACACAAGGGGAGCTTTCTTCATGACGATGTCCTTTTTTCTGTGTTCAATACCATGCAGCATCGGAAATGTGAAAATAAAAAAATTCATGAAGGTCCTTGCCGACCGAAAAGAGAATTCAAGACGATATGGCGCAACTCGTCGAGCGGATGCTTGCTCCATACAGGCAACCGGCTGAAGCCAAAAACGGCCATGAGCAAAAAACCCTGAACCATCGCCGGATTTACGCGAACGACCGTCAGATGGACAAACCGGTTTATGCACGCTACGGCCTCACGAATGAAGAAATCGCCGTTGCGGAGGGAACAAAACGGAGCAAGGGGTTGCAACCCCTCGCTCTTGACAAGCGCGTAAAGGACTGGTAGGCAGAAAACAAACTCGGGGTGGCAGAGCATAATCTCTGTCTGAGATGATACCCGTTGAACCTGATCTGGGTAATGCCGGCGTAGGGAGAATAAGATTGCATTGAAAAACCCTTTCTCCCGCAATGGCGAAGGGGTTTTTTGTTGAAATGCGAATAAGGAGACGAGTATGACATTAGCGGCGGCGGACATTTATCAATCCGTTGAAGAGATTCGGGCCAAAAGCCCGCTTGTTCACAACATCACGAATTACGTGGTAATGAACAATACGGCCAACGCGCTTTTGGCCATCGGCGCATCGCCGGTCATGATCCATGCCGAGGAAGAAGTGGAAGACATGGCGGCGATGGCGTCCGCGCTGGTGATCAACATCGGGACGCTGAGCGCTCCCTGGGTCCGTGGCATGTTCAAGGCGTTTGCCGCCGCCGCTTCCAAAGGGGTTCCCGTGGTGATCGATCCGGTCGGCGCCGGGGCGACGCCATACAGAACCGGCACGGTTCGCGAGCTGATCCGCGCCGGCCGTCCGTCCATTATCCGGGGCAACGCCTCCGAAATCATGGCGCTCGCGGACGACCGTTTAAAAACGAAGGGGGTAGACAGCACCGCAGCCTCCGACGAGGCGCTGTTCGCCGCGCGGAGCATCGCCTCCGCCTCCCGGTGTGCGGTGTGCGTCAGCGGCGCCGTGGACTATATCACCGCGGGAGAACGCGTGATTAAGGTGGCCAACGGCCATCCGATGATGCCGAAAGTCACGGGTCTGGGCTGCACGGCCAGCGCGCTTTGCGGAGCTTTTGCATCGGTGGAGAAGGATCCGCCGGCGGCGGCGGCCAAAGCGATGGCGGTCATGGGAATTGCCGGAGAGATCGCCGCCGAAAAATCCCCTGGACCCGGCTCGCTCCAAATGCATTTCATCGACGCGCTTTATCGCCTGACGAAAGAAGACATTGCGAGCCGTCTGAAAGTGGAGGGATAGATATGCGCGGCATTTATCTGGTGACGGACCGCGCGTTGTGTCGCGGCGGAACGCTTCTGGAGGTGGTGGCACAGGCGGTCAAAGGCGGCACGGCCTGTGTTCAGTTGCGTGAAAAAGATCTGTCGACCCGCGCTTTCGTGGAAGAAGCTCTTGCCGTGAAGGACATCCTTGCGCCTTACCAAATTCCCTTGATCATCAATGACCGGATCGACGTGGCGCTGGCGGCAGGCGCGGACGGAATTCACATCGGACAGGAGGACATGCCGTATACAACAGCCCGTCGGCTGATGGGGCCGAAAGCGATCATCGGTCTGTCCGTGGAAACTTGGGCGGATGTCGAGGCCAGCTGCGGCCTGGATGTGGACTACCTTGGAATTAGCCCCGTCTTTGCCACGCCGACCAAAACCGACACCAAAGAACCGTGGGGGCTCGAAGGGCTCACAAAAATCAGGGCGTTCAGCCGTCATTCGCTGGTGGCCATCGGGGGAATCAGCGAGGCCAATGCCCGGGAAGTAACCGAAGCCGGCGCGGATTGCCTCGCCGTTGTTTCGGCCATCTGCTCTGCCGAGGATCCGGCGGCGACAACCGCGAGACTGAAAGATATATTTGACGAGGCGCTGCGCCGCCGGGAAAATCGGAATTAAAATTTTCTTGACAAGCCCGAAGCGCTCGTTTATATGGCACCCAACGAAGAGGACGGTTTTTTTCAATGAACAGACAGATCGACGTAAACAGCAATGTTTTTGGTTACTGGTTTTATTACGGTGCGTCGGTCTGCCTGTCGCTGGGGAGGGCTTGGTAAGGTAACAAAACCAAAACAGCCATGGGTGGATCGAATGAAAGCCGCCCATGGCTTTTCTGTTTTTAAGGCCATGGCGGTGAAAAGTCATGGCCTTTTTTTATCATGGGGGGATGTATGATTATTGTCATGAAGAGCCGCGCAACGGAGAAACAGATCGAGAATGTGATCGCCTGGATTGAGTCGGTCGGCTACAGGGCCCATCCGTCCAGCGGTGTGGAACGGACCATTATCGGGGCGATTGGGGACCAGCGGGACAAAGCCATGCTGAAATATGTGGAATCTCTGCCGGGTGTCGAGAAAACCGTGCCGATTCTGAAGCCTTACAAACTGGCCAGCCGGGAATTTCACCAAGAAGACAGCGTGGTCCGCGTGGGCGGCGTAGAGATCGGCGGACCGAAATTCGTGGTCATGGCGGGGCCCTGCGCCATCGAAAGCGAAGAGCAGCTTCTGGAAAGCGCCTATATCGTCAAAAAAGGCGGCGGCCGGATTCTGAGAGGCGGCGCCTTCAAACCGCGCACCTCTCCCTACAGTTTCCAGGGTATGGAGGAGGAAGGATTGAAAGTTCTGGAGTCTGTGAGCGGAAAAACCGGTCTGCCGACGGTGACGGAAGTGGTCAATCCGGCGGATGTGGATCTGGTGGAATCCTATGCGGATATGCTGCAAATCGGCGCGCGCAATGTTCAGAATTTCGCGCTGCTCAAGAAAGTCGGCCGGGCGCAAAAACCGGTGCTCCTGAAGAGGGGCATGATGACGACCATCGAGGAGCTGCTCATGTCCGCGGAGTATATCCTCTCTTCCGGCAATCCCAATGTGGTCCTCTGCGAGCGGGGCATCCGCACGTTCGAAACGTCCACGCGCAACACCCTGGACATCAGTGCCGTGCCGGTACTCAAAAGCCTGACGCATCTGCCGGTGGTGATCGATCCCAGCCACGCGGCCGGCAACTGGAAATACGTGATTCCCCTTTCGCGCGCGGCGCTGGCGGTGGGCGCGGACGGCATCATCGTGGAAGTGCACCCCGAACCGGAGAAAGCGGTTTCCGACGGGGCGCAGTCGCTCAAACCGGAAAAATTCTATCAGTTAATGGACGACGTGCGGGCCCTTGAGAAAGCCATGCGCGGCTGATGCCCTGGAGTGGATATGAAAACGCTGAAAGTTCATCTGGATAAAAAAGCCCGGTCGTCCCATGAAATTCACATCGGACGGAATATTCCGGACCGGATGGTTCTGCTGCTTGCGAAAAACCACAAGGCCTCGCGCTACGGAATCGTGACGGATACGAACGTGAATCGTCTCTATGGAAAAACGCTGCTTACGGCCATGTCCGGCGCGGGTTTGAACGCATTTCTTCTGGAAATTCCAGCGGGAGAGTCTTCCAAGACGATGACGACCGCAATGAATCTCGCCGGACGGCTGCTGGAAGCGGGCGCCGATCGGGGTACGCTGCTGATCGCGCTGGGCGGCGGTGTAGTGGGCGATCTGACGGGTTTTGTCGCGTCGGTCTATATGCGGTCGGTTCCGTATGTCCAGATTCCGACCACCCTTGTCGGACAGGTGGACAGCGCCATCGGCGGAAAAACGGCCGTGGACCTTCCGCAGGGAAAGAACCTGCTCGGGACTTTTTACCAGCCGCGGGCCGTTTTTGTGGATTTGCGTTTTCTGGATACGCTGCCGGAGCGGGAGTTCGCCAACGGTCTGGCCGAAATCATCAAGTACGGCATCATTGACGATGAAAAATTGTTTCAGCGGCTGGAAGAGGATATGGAGGCGGTCAAACGCAGGGATCCGGAACGGCTGTTGACTCTGGTCGAAACCTGCTGCCGGATCAAGAAAGCGATCGTGGAAATGGATGAGCGCGAGCAGGGTCTGAGAAGAATCCTGAATTTCGGCCACACGCTGGGGCATGCCCTGGAAAACGCGTCCGGTTATGCTCTGTCGCATGGCGAAGCCGTGGCGCTGGGTATGATTGCGGCTGCCCGGCTGTCGGTCGTGATGAAATATCTGCCCGAAAGCGAGGCAAAACGAGTGGAAAAGGTTATGGCCGGGGCGGGCCTTCCCGTGCGGATCGCCGCTTCCCTCGATGTGCAGGCCGTCATGGACGGCCTGAAGATGGACAAAAAGAAAAGAGACGATGTGATCCATTTTGTCCTGATCCGGAAAATCGGCATGCCGTTTGTCAACGGCGGCATCGCGGACGGGATGATCCGCAGTGTTCTGGAGGGTATGAGAGCATGAAACGGCCGCTGGAAACGTTGCGGGAAGAGATGAGGAAAAAGGACCGGGACATTATCCGGCTGCTCAACGAGCGTTCGGAAATTTCCGTGAAAATCGGCCGGGTGAAGGGGCAGGCTGGTTTTCCGGTTTACGATCCGGCGCAGGAGGCCAGGGTGATCCGGTATCTTCATGAACTTAACGGCGGCCCCCTGTCGGACAGTCAGATGACATCCATTTTCCGGGAGATCCTCTCGGCCTCCCGCGATTTGCAGAAGCCAACGAGCATTGCCTATCTGGGACCCGAGGCGTCCTTCAGTCATCAGGCCTCTCTTCTGCATTTCGGCGCCTCCTGTCAATTCTTCCCGCAGCAGGGCATCGCGCGGGTTTTCGATGAAGTGGAAAAAGGCACGGTGGAATGGGGCGTTGTTCCGGTGGAAAATTCGCTGGAGGGTTCGGTCAATGTCACGCTGGACCGGCTGGTGCTGACGTCGCTGACGGTTCAGGCGGAGGTCTATTTGCGCATCAGCCAGTGCCTGATTTCGCAGGCGAAAAACCTGAAAGGCATCAAAAGCGTCTATTCGCATCCGCAGGGGCTGGCGCAGTGTCAGTCTTGGCTTCGCGCGCATCTGCCCAATGCTGCAACGGGCGAAATGGAAAGCACGGCGGCGGCCGTTCAGATGGTGCGGGGGAAAAAAACGGCGGCGGCTATCGGGAGTGCGCTGGCGGCTTCCACCTACGGTTTGAACCTGCTGGCCCGGGGCATTGAAGACCATTCCTCCAACACGACGCGTTTTCTGGTGATCGGCCGGGGCGACACGTCCCCCACCGGTGACGACAAAACGTCGATCATTTTCGCCGCACCGGACGTTCCCGGGTCGCTGCACCGGGCGCTGGCTTGTTTTGCGAAGCGCAAGATCAATCTGGCGAAAATCGAGTCGCATCCCGTGAAAGAGAGGCTGTGGGAATATTTCTTTTTTGTGGATATGATCGGTCATCTGCGCGACCGGTCCGTAAAGAGCTGCCTTGCAGAATTAAAAGACAAAACCATTTATCTGAAAACACTGGGGGCCTATCCGCGGGCCAAGGAAGGAATATGATCTGCATACCGGTCATGGATGCGACGCATCGGGAGGCTCTTCGCTCAGCGGAAAAAAGCGCAGTCCTTGCCGACGCAATCGAATTGCGCTTGGATCGGATCGCAGACGGAGACGTGACGGCGTTGATCCGCGCGGCAAGGCGCGCGTCCGCTGGCGTCAAGATTATCGTGACCTGCCGCAGGAGGGAAGAATCTGAACTTGCGCGGGAAGGCCTCGAAGCCCTTTCCGTGAAAGAAAGAACCAAAGCGGCCAAAATGAAGCTGCTGCGGGAGGCTGTTGTATCGGGAGCGGATTTCATTGACATTGAGCTTGCGGAAGGAGAGGGGGCCATCTCCCGTGTGCGAACCTGGTGCCACGGGCGGTCGACTCCCGCTCGGTTGATCGTTTCCTGGCACCACCCTTACAAAACCCCGTCGCTGGCCTCTCTGAAGAAAATCTTTAAAGCCTGTGTGCAGGCCGGCGCCGACATCGTGAAAATGGTCCCGTACGCCCGGAGCCTGTCCGACAACGCCGACGTGCTGAATCTGATTGACCACGCAAAAAGTCAGGGGCGTGAAATCATCGCCATGTGCATGGGGGAGAAGGGACAGATCAGCCGGGTCCTCGCGCCTTCGCGGGGCAGTTTTCTGGGCTTTGCCGTTTTGCCGGGCGGCTTGGCTTCCGCGCCGGGCCAGTTGACGCTCAGGGAGATGAGAGCCTTTCAGAAACTTCTGCGCCCGCATCGGCAGTCGGTTGAGCCGCGGCAGGACCCGCTTCATTTCGTTCTTCTGGGAAACCCCGTTCGCCAGAGCCTGTCGCCGCTGATGCATCAGTCAGTTTTCCGGGCAATGGAGATGAATGCTTCCTACAGCGCTTTTTGCGTCAGCGATCTGGCCGCCGCGGTAGCCGGCATTCGAGCAATGAACATTCGGGGCGCATCGGTCACGATTCCGTTCAAAACGGCGGTCATGGATTATCTCGACGAGATCGAAGCGGACGCGGCCGCCGTGGGGGCGGTCAACACGATCGTGAACGATGACGGCCGCCTGATCGGCCATAACACGGATTGGTTGGGACTGATGAGTGCGCTCAGGGCACAAACGGACATCAAGGGCAAAAAATTTATCATTCTGGGCGCGGGCGGAACGGCGCGGGCGGCCGCATACGGAATCCGGAAAGAAGGCGGAAGGCCGATCATTGTCAACCGGACGCCGGAGAAGGGCATGGCGCTGGCCATGCAGTTTGGCTGTCCTCTGTATCCGTTGGCGCAGATCGGCAAAATCAGGGCTTTCGGCCTCATCAATGCGACGCCGGTCGGCATGTTTCCGGACATACAAAAATCGCCCGTCCCTCCGTCCGTTCTTGCGAATTACCGGGTCGTGGCGGATGTCGTTTACCATCCCCTGAAGACGAAATTGCTTCGGGATGCGGAAGCGAAGGGCTGCAGGGTCATCCCGGGGCTGGAAATGTTTGTCAGGCAGGGAGCGCAGCAATCGATGCTATGGACGGGCAGAACAGCGCCGCTGGCGGTGATGAGAAATGCCGTCCTGGAAAGGTTGATGCAGCATGAATTCTGAGAAAAACCTGCCGGGAAAAGTTTCCGGCGTGGAAGTGCCGGGTTCGAAAAGCCTGACCCAGCGGGCTCTGATTGCCGCCGCGCTGGCCACGGGGGAATCGTTGATCCGGGGTGCTTTGATCGCGGAGGATACCCGGCGTCTGATGGAAGGCCTGAAGCTGCTGGGCGCCCGGATGGAGACGGTTGACGGCGGCATTCGGGTCGTCGGCACCGGCGGGGCGATTGCCCATCCGGGCCAGGGAATCTTTTTGGGAAACAACGGCACCGCGCTGCGGTTTTTAACGGCGCTGGTTTGCCTGGGACGCGGGACGTATATTCTGACCGGCGAGCCGCGTTTGCTGGAACGGCCGGTCGGTCCTCTGGTAAACGCTCTGAAGGACATGGGCGTGGAAATCGCCTGTCGGAATCATTGTCCGCCGGTGAGGGTATCGGCCAACGGTCTCCAGGGCGGAAGGATTTCCCTTTCGAATATTGAAAGCTCGCAGTATGTATCGGCGCTGCTCCTGTGCGCTCCCTACACAGCCAAAGGGATTGAGCTTTCCCTCACGGGAAATGTTGTTTCCGCGCCCTACATTGATTTAACCGTAGGCGTCATGAAGGATTTCGGCGCAATAATCAAACAGACAGGCCGCCATTTTACGGTTGGGACGCAGTCGCTTTATTCGGGCCGGATTTACGACGTGGAAGGAGATGCCTCCAGCGCCTCCTATTTTTTCCTGGCGGCAGCCCTTTTGAAAAGGCCAATCCGCGTTTACGGCGTTCGCCGGGACTCCGCCCAGGGGGACATCGGCCTGCTGGAAGTTCTGGAGAAACTGGGTTGTCGGATCGAAAGCGGCGAGGCGTGGGTGGAAGTCAGCGCACCGAACGGCCTTGCCTCCGGTGATGTTACGCTGGACATGGGTCATATGCCGGACATGGTGCCGACCGTTGGCGTTCTGTCGGCGTATCGCAGGGGAAAAACGCTGATTACCAATGCCGCGCACTTGAGAATCAAGGAAAGCAACCGCCTCGCGGCGATGGCCAGCGAGCTGGGTCGGGTGGGGATTGCCGCGTCCGAACGGCCGGACGGTTTGACGATCGAGGGGGGCGTTCCCCATGCTGCCGAGATTGAAACGTACAACGACCACCGCATCGCGATGAGTTTTGCCGTTGCGGGGCTGATGACGCCGGGGATCGATATCGCCGACAAAAAATGCGTGGACAAATCTTTTCCGGGCTTCTGGCGGGAGCTGGCCAAATTATGAAAATCATCCTGATCGGCTACCGCGCGTCTGGAAAGTCGACGGTGGGCAGGCATCTGTCGAGAAAACTCGGCATTCCTTTTGTGGACGCAGACCGGCTCGTTGAAAAAGAGGCGGGCATGTCCATCGCCGAACTGGTCTCACTGAAAGGCTGGCAGGAATTCCGCAAGAGAGAAACGCAGACGCTGGCTTCTCTTCAGGAAACGATGGTTTGCGTCCTGGCGACCGGCGGCGGAGCGGTGTTAACCGATAAAAACAGGAAGCTGCTGAAAAAAACAGGTGTCGTGATTTACCTGAAAGCGGACCTGCCGGATATTCTGGAGCGGCTGCACCGCGATGCGAAGCACGCAAGCAGCCGGCCGTCGTTGACTGCGGGAGATCTGATCGAAGATACCCGCGTCGTTTTCGCAGAGCGCATTCCCCTGTACGAGGCAACCGCCGATTACGCGGTGGACACGCGAAACAAAAATATCGTACAAGTGGCGGAAGAAATTTATCGGCAGCTTCTGGAGGCGGGCATCGTGTCAAAAATACAGACCTTGAAACAAAAGACGATCCAATAACGATGGTTGGAGGAGGTATGGCAGGCAATACGTGGGGAACCTTGTTTTGCGTAACGACGTGGGGGGAGTCGCACGGCCCCGCGCTGGGTGCGGTCATAGACGGTTGTCCGGCCGGGATCGAACTGGAGGCCCAGGAGATTCAGCAGGAGCTGGACCGTCGCAGGCCTTCCACCTCGGCGGCCTCCACCTCCCGCGCCGAGAAAGACCGGGTGGAAATTTTGTCCGGTGTTTTTGAAGGCCAAACCACCGGTACCCCGATTGCGCTTCTGGTGGCAAATGCCGACGCGCAATCTTCGCATTACGAGGATTTGAAGGATGTCTTTCGTCCCGGCCACGGGGATTACACCTACTGGAAAAAGTACGGCATTCGGGACTGGCGGGGCGGAGGTCGGGCTTCAGGTCGTGAAACCGTCGCCCGCGTTGCGGCTGGGGCTGTCGCCCGGAAAGTGGTTCGCGCTGCCGGCATGGAGGTGACCGCCTATACCCGAAGCATCGGCGGCATTGAGATTTCCCCGGGTGTTCTGACGCAGAATCCATACTGGCCGGAAAGAGTCCGGGAGGACTCCCTGTATTGTCCGGACCCGCATGCGGCGTCTGCAATGGAGGAACGACTGTCCGCCGTCCGGAAGGAAGGGGACACACTGGGCGGCGTGGTGGAGATTGTGGTCCGGGGATGCCCTGCCGGTTTGGGCGAGCCGGTCTTTGACAAGATGGATGCGGATCTGGCCAAAGCCCTGATGAGTATCGGAACGGTGAAGGCTGTGGAAGTGGGTGACGGATGCGCGGTCGCGTCGAAAAAAGGGTCCGAGATCAACGATCCGATGGAGGCCGAAGGATTTGTCAAAAATTCCGCGGGCGGCATTCTCGCGGGGATTACCACCGGCGAGAATCTCGTTCTCCGGGTGTACTGCAAACCCATCCCCTCCCTCGCGCTGCCCCAGCAGACGGTGGACGAAAGCGGTCGAAAGCGTTTGATTCGGGTGGCCGGGAGACACGATGTTTGCGTCATTCCGAGGATCGTTCCGGTTTGCGAGGCGATGGTCCTGCTGGTGCTGGCGGACCACTGGCTCCGGCGGAAAGCAGGCGTGCGATGAAAAAAATGAGAGCGGGCATTATCGGCGGCACGCACGGCATGGGCCGCTGGATGGCGGACCTGCTCCGCGCGGAAGGCTTTTCCGTTCGCGTGGCAGGCAGAACAACCAAAACCACGGCGGCGGATCTGGCCGACCGTTGCGACGTGGTGGTCGTTGCCGTGCCGATTGCGGCCACGGCAGACGTCATTCAAAAGGTCGGACCGAGGATGCAATCCGGCCGGCTGCTGATGGATTTGACGTCGCTGAAAACGGAGCCGGTTAAGCTGATGCTCGCTCACTCCGAGGCGGATGTCGTCGGCTGCCACCCGCTCTTCGGCCCGTCAGTCAGCGATCCCGCCGGACATTCCGTCGTTCTTTGCCGGGGACGGGGCGAGAACGGATACGCGATGATGAAGGCTCTCTTTCAAAAAGCCCGCTATCGGGTTCTGGAAACAACGCCCCGGAAGCATGACGAGATGATGTCCATCGTTCAGGCGCTCAACCATTTCAACACCATCGTTCTGGGCATGGCGGTTGCCGAAGCGGGAATTCCTTTTCGGGAGCTGCAACCGTTTTCCACACCGATGTTTAAAACCAAAATTGAGATGGTGCAAAGGGTGTTGACTGAAACGCCAGGGCTTTACGCGGACATTCTCGCAGGGAACCCCCGCACGGAAAAAATCATGGCTTCCTACGCGTGCGTGGTGAGGAAAATCCGCACCCTGATGGCGTCGGGCGACGCCGCCGGCCTCAAAAAGGCCATGGAGAATACGGCAAAAACGCTGTTCTAAGGCGGACCGGATGGGAGATTTCCTTTTGATTTTTGAGGGGGATGGTGTATTTTATTCGCGCTGCATAACGTTTTAATCAAAGGAGCGCCCGTCTTTTATGGATCAAAAAATCGATCAAGTTGCGAAGCTGGCGGCGAAAGCCGCAAAGATTGTTGTTTTCACCGGCGCGGGCATCAGCACGGAGTCCGGCATCCCAGATTTTCGCGGTCCCGGAGGACTCTGGACCAAATACGATCCGGACGATTTCACCATCGATAAATTTCTGGGTTCTCATGCAACGCGCAAAAAAATGTGGCAGCGCCTTCGGGAGGGCGGTCTGATGGAAGACGCGAAGCCCAACGCGGCTCATTACGCCGTGGTGGAACTGGAAAAGATGGGCAAACTTCTTTCTCTGGTCACGCAGAATGTGGACAACCTGCACCAGAAGGCCGGGAGTTCCCCGTCCCTGATCCGGGAATTGCACGGCAACATGCAGCGGCTGGTTTGCCTGAACTGTCGTGAGAGCTACCCGATTGCCCTGGTCAAGGAAAAGTATGCCGGTTCCGATGATGTACCGGTCTGCGATTACTGCCGGGGCATCCTCAAGCCCGATGTGATTTTCTTCGGGGAGGCATTGCCGCAGCAGACGCTGGCTCAGGCGATGCGGGAGGCGGAAAGTTGCGATTTGATGTTGGTGATCGGTTCGTCGCTGGTGGTTTATCCTGCCGCCTACGTTCCGGTTCATGCCAAGCAGTCGGGGGCCGCTCTGGTGATCATCAACAAGGGCGAGACGGAACAGGATCATCTGGCCGATGTGCGCATTGACGCCAAGGCCGGTGAGACGATGACGAAGATATTGAATAGGCTGAAGGCTGAAGACTGAAGACCGAAGGCTGAAGGTCAAGAGGAAGGGGCGCGACGCGCCCTTCATCATAGCCCAACAGTCTTCCGCATAAGGAGTTTTTATGTGCCTGATCCTTTTTGCCTATCACGTTCATCCGGACTACCGCCTGATCCTGGCGGCCAACCGAGATGAATTCTATGATCGGCCTTCCGCGCCGGCGGATTTCTGGAGCCGCCATCCGCAGGTGCTGGCGGGAATGGATTTGAAGGAGAAGGGGACGTGGCTGGGCGTCACGAAAGAAGGCAAATTCGCCGCCATCACCAATTATCGTGATCCCGCCTCCTGGAAAGCGGACGCGCCGTCCCGCGGGAAACTGGTCAGCCGGTATCTGACCGGATCGGCCGGCCCCGAAAAGTATCTCCGGCGTATGGTCGGCAGAGCGGACGCATACAACGGATTCAATCTTCTTTTGGGCGACGGCGCGGACCTCTTTGTGTATTCCAACCGGGGGGATGTTCACAGGCTTTCTTCCGGGATTTACGGCTTGAGCAATGAACTCCTCGATACACCCTGGCCCAAGGTTCGGCGGGGCAAGCGACTGCTCGAAAAAGCTCTGGCAAAAAGAGGAAAGGAACTGGAGGAGGCGCTGTTTGATCTTCTTTCCGACCGGGCCGTCCCTCCTGACGGGAGTCTTCCGGACACGGGCATCGGCCTCGAATGGGAAAGGCTGCTTGCGCCCATGTTTATCAAAAGCCCCGTTTACGGCACACGCTCTTCGACGCTTCTGTTGATCGGGAAAAACAAACGGATAAAACTGATCGAAAAAACTTACAACGGCGAGGAAGAGCCCTGGCTCGTCAGCCGGTTTGCGTTTCCCGCGGAGGACCGGACAGGAAAGGAGGTCGCCTCATGAAGGTGGTTTATTCGGAGGAATACAAGCAGGTATACTCGTATGACCCCGCATCCAATCCCGGAAGGATCGAATCCATCGAATTCGCGCTGGCGGGGAAAGTGGACTATGTGGAGCCGCGGCCTGCCGCGGAAGAAGAGATTCGCGCGGTGCACACGCCGAATCACATCGCACAGGTCCGTCGGGAGGGCGTTTACGAAATCGCCGCGCTTGCGGCGGGCGGCGCGATCATGGCGGCGGAAATCGGGCTTTCCGAACCCTGTTTTGCCGTGATCCGTCCTCCGGGGCATCATGCTTCGGCCGACAGCGCATGGGGGTTTTGCTATTTCAACAACATGGCCATTGCCCTCACGCGCCTTAAACGGAAAAATAAGCTGCAAAAAGCCTTTATCCTGGATTTCGATCTTCACGTGGGTGACGGCAACATCAATATTCTCGGCAATACAGGGTATGTAACCATTTTTAATCCCGGCGGACTGGACCGCAATGAATACCTGAAAACGGTCATCCGTGCTCTTGATGCAACCGAAGCGGACATGATCGCCGTTTCGGCCGGCTTTGACAATCATGAAGCAGACTGGGGAGGGCTTTTAGCGACGGAGGACTACACGACCATGGGAAGGCTGGTGCGGGAGGCGGCCCTTCGCAATCATGGCGGCTGCTTCGGCATTCTCGAAGGCGGCTATAATCATGCCGTCCTGGGGAAGAACGTTTTGGCGTTCGTTGAAGGCCTGAGCGGGTGACACGTTGCCATTATTTCTTTGACACAAAAGCTGCAATCTCTTATACTTCGTTTCAAATTCAATCGGATTTCTGAACCTTATCGGGACAGGATGAACACCATTGCGCTGATTTTATTTTATCTGTTGTTCCCCGCATTTGCCGTTTACCTGGCCAGGGAAAATGCGGTCTGCAAAAAACTCGGCGCCGTCGTGATCTGTTATATTTGCGGAATCGTGATCGGCAATATCGGAGTGCTTCCCGCGAATCTTGCGTCCATTCAAAATCCCCTGATGCTGGCCGCCATCAGCCTGGCGCTGCCGCTGATGTTTTTTTCCATTGACGTCCGTCGCTGGAGCAGGCTTGCCCGCAATTCGCTCCTTTCTTTCGGCTTGCAGACCCTGGCGGTCCTGATGGCGACCGTTTTGGGTTTTTTGATCTTCCGCGGCCGGGTGGGTGAAGAAACCTGGAAACTGGCCGGTATGTTTGTGGGGCTTTACACGGGCGGCACGGTGAACCTGGGCGCCATCGCCACGGCATTGCGCACGGATTCAACCCTCTACCTGGCCGCTCACACATCCGACGTTGTCGTATCCGCGGTCTATTTGCTTTTTCTGATGACCGTCGGGCAGCGGATTTTGCTCAAATTTTTACCCGCTTTCCGTCCGGCCTGCACCGCGTTGCCGGAAGAGAATACGGATTTCGATTCTTATGCCGGCATTTTTGAAAAGAAAACATTGGTTCCGCTCCTGGGCGCCCTGGGTCTTTCCGTGCTTATTTTTATAACGGGAGGTTTATTTTTTCTTGTGTGGCATGAGGATATCGCCTTTGTCGCGGCCATTCTAACCATATCCACGCTGGGGATCGCTTTTTCGTTTGTTCCTCGAATCCGGAATATAAAAATGACTTACCAGGCAGGCAATTATTTCATCCTGATCTTCTGCCTTGTGGTGAGCTCCATGGCCGACTTTAACCGTCTTGTGTCCACGGCTCCGATCATGCTGGTTTATGTCACTTTCACCATATTGATCTGCCTTTTGCTGCATGTGGCATCGGCGAAAATATTCAGGATCGACGCGGACACGGTCATCATTACGTCCGTCGCGGGAATTTGTTCGCCTCCGCTTGTTCCGATGGTCGCTTCGGCTTTGAAGAACAAGGAAATCGTGCTTTCCGGGGTCATGACCGGCATCATCGGCTGGGTCATCGGAACCTACCTTGGAATATCGTTGTCTTATATCCTGCGCGGGATAGGCGCTTAATCGATCATTTTATTGGAGGAGACCGCCATGAAACTTTATGAATTTACCGAATCGTACCGGCTGTTTGAAGAAGCGCAGCAATACGTTCCCAACGGCATTTACGGTTCCCGCACCCCGGCCTTTCTCACCTTTGGATCCTACCCCGCCTTTATCCATCGCGGAGAAGGATGCAGAATCTGGGATGTGGACGGAAATGAATACATCGATTACATGTGCTCGTTCGGAACCAATCTTCTGGGATTGAAGCACCCGAAGATCGACGCGGCGGCGAAGAAACAGTGGGAGAACGCGGACTGCTTCACCCTTCCGTCGGATCTGTGGCTTCCGCTGGCAAAAAAAATCGTGGGAACGATCCATGGCGCGGATTGGTGCGTATTCGGAAAAAACGGCTCCGATGTGACGTCGTACGCGATCACGCTGGCGCGGATATTCACCGGGAAGCAGGACATTCTGCTCGCGCAGGGCTCCTACCACGGATCCCACTTCTGGTGTCAGCCCCACGGACAGGGCGTTCCGGAGGAATGGAAAACGCACGTTCATTACTTTGAATACAACAGCGCCAAGGACCTGGAGCGCGTCGTATCGGAGCACGAAGGCGCCGTCGCCGGCATCATGCTGACGCCGCATCGTCACGATTCCATGAGGGACCAGGAGTTGCCGGCAAAGGAATTCGTGGACGCCGTCAACGCCCTGGCGCAAAAACACCGGTTCATGATCATCGTCGACGATGTCCGCTGCGGTTTTCGTCTGGCATTGGCGGGAAGCTCCAAACATTACGGATTCAACGCCGATATTCAGTGCTTTGGCAAGGCCATGGCCAACGGATACGCCATTTCCGTGGCGGCCGCCCGCAAAGAGATGATGGATGCGGCCAAAACCATTTTTTTCACCGGCACCCACTTCTTTTCGGGCGTTCCCTTTGCCGCGGCGCTGGCCTGCATCGACGAGATTCAGGCTTCCGGGGCCATCGAGTACATTCACAAGACGGGAACGCAGCTCATGGACGGCCTTCGCCAGGCCGCAACCGCGGCGGGCCTGCAGGTCAGCGTCACCGGTCCCCCGGCCATGCCCTACATGACGTTTGCCGAGGATCCCCTGTTTGAGAAAAACCGGTATTTCTGCGGGGAGGCGGCCCGGCGCGGCATCTTTTTTCACCCGCACCACAACTGGTTTGTTTGCGCCGCCATGACGGAATCGGATATTCTCCGGACAATCGACGTGGCCTTCGCGTGCTTCAAACTCACAAAAGAAAAGTTTGGAGAATGATATGAAATGGTATCATGTCGGGATTAAAGCCGCGAGCGGCGAAGCGTCCGTCCGATTTTACCGGGACATCCTCGGGCTGGAAGTGATCGACCGGGTGGAGATCTGGGGGAAACCGTTTATTTTTGTGGGAAACGATACCGTTTCCATCGAGATCGAGCAGGCCAATCCCGGGGACACTCCATCGGATCCTTCTTCCATGACCGGTCTCAATCATTTCAGCCTCATAGTGGAGGATATTCAAACATTGGTGAGCCATGCCCGCGAAAAAGGCGCCTGCGTCCTGATGGATCCCTTTCATCCCCGGCCGGACCGTCTCACGACCTTTATCCGGGATCCCGATGGGGTAATGATTCAACTGATTGAATTCGTTTCGGATGACCCGGCCTAAGGCGCGAACCTGGACGTATCAGGCGCCGTGGAAAGAGGATAGGGAGCAAAAAATCACCGCCCTTTGCGTTTTTCGGTGATAAATATAAATGAAAAATCATGTTGACATACGGTAAGTGATTGATTATAGAAGAATCGGTCGTAACAGGTCATTGAATTCATAAGCGTTTTTTTAGTTGATTCGAAAAAAGGCAGCTTGTCTTGATTGAACAAGAATTGATTAAACATAAAAATTCGGTCATTTTAAGGAGAGAGATTATGAAAAAATTCGCTTCATTAGTGGTTGTACTGCTGGTGATGTTGCTGGTTTCCACAGGCAACGCGCAGGTGAGGCCGGGGTCTTTTACGATTGCACCGACTCTGGGCATGTATACGTTTGAAGGCAACGAAGACATGGATCAGGCGAGGCCTCTGGTCGGGCTGCGTCTGGGATACAACTTTAACAAATATATCGGATTGGAAGGCTACCTTCATTATGCGAACACAACGAATAATGCCTGGTCTCCCAAGAAGAACGTTGATTTTACGGGGTACGGCGCCGAAGTCATTTTCCATCTTCTGCCGAATCAGTCGCTGGTGCCTTTCCTGGCGGCAGGTGTTGGGGGCGTCCACTATTCCTACGGCATGTATGAGGAAGACGTTGATTATGGCACTGACACATATAAAAAAGACAAACTTGCCGTTTCCTTCGGTTACGGCTTGAAATGGTTCCTGTCGGATTGGTTCGCGCTTCGTCTTGATATTCGTGACGTTATGCCGATTAATAAACTTCACAACAACATGCTGGTGTCCCTCGGCTTGAATTTCGCTTTTGGAGGCGCCAAGAAGGCAGCCGCGACGTCGGTTTCCGCGGCCGAGCCGGTTGTTGAGGAAGCCGCAAAACCCCAGGCGGCTGCCGCTCCGGAAGTTGTTGAAGAGGCCAAACCTGCTGTCGCGGCGGCGGCTCCCGCGGTTGTTGAGCAAGTCGTGAAACCCCAGCCCAAGACCCAGGTGAAAGAAGAAGTCGATGAGATGGGAAGAGCGACGCTCCAGGTCCTTTTTGATTTTAACAAAGACACCATCAAAAAGAATTACACCAAGGATATCGACCACATGGTCGGCGTCATGAAGGAACACTCGGATCTCAAACTCACCATCGAAGGCCATACGGACAATGTGGGCAAAGCCGCTTACAATAAAAAGCTTTCCCAGAAGCGCGCGGACGCCGTGAAGAAATACATGGTTGAAAAGGGCGGCATTGACGCCCAGCGGCTGAACGCGATCGGCTACGGCCAGGAAAAGCCCGTTGCTTCCAACAAGACGAAAGATGGACGCGCCAAGAATCGCCGCGTGGAAGCAGCCGTCGATTATAAAAAATAGAAAGGGATAAAGCCTTCTGTCTGAATAGGCTTGCGATGTAAACGAAGCCCCTGCGGTTTTCCCGCGGGGGCTTCGTTTTTGGTGCGCATGGCCGTGAAGGTCATTGGAGGGGCGCCAGTGCGCTGCTTGATCTTTGACGGATCGTCCTGTCCGGCCGGGGCCGGCGGGAAACTTGATAAATCCTCTTAAATGTATTAAACCCTACCGGAAGTTTTACAGGCCGTTTCTCTGTCCGCTCATGGATGAAAAGGGGCAAAAGCCACCCCGAATGGAAGAACGACGAAAGGAGCAATTATGAAAAGGATCCATCCGGCTGTTTATATTTTTATTCTGGTCTTTTTTCTTCTTGCGGGCTGCGCGAAAGCCCCGACCGTCACCAAAAAAGAGGAGCAGAAAATCAAGGAACCCCCGCCGGCCCCGGTTGTGGTGAAAAAACCACCCGTGGCCCCGCCGCCGCCTCCGCCCCCCGTCATTGAAAAACTACCCGACATTGTGCGCAGCGTTCCGGACGACAAGGTGTGGGTGCGCTACGGAAAAACCAAAATGGGAGAGAACTTTTACAACAAGACCAATATTGCCAGATCCTCCAATGTGGCGACCGTGACGGTTTACAGAGTCATAACGGATCTTTGCAGGAAACAGATGGTTGAAGAAGTCAAGAAATACAATCCGAAAAAATCCGTAAAATACCATTACTACGAACATGATGTCCGCGTGGATGAAATTGATTGCAAGAATCAAAAATGGCGGGTGAAGGAGCTGATCCATTACGACGACAAGGGAAATGTTCTGGATCATTACACTTACGAAAATGAAGCCTGGCAAAACATTAAATTTGTCACGGATCATCACACGCTGCAGAAAAACATTTGCGTCGCCGAGGAAAAGCCCGCTGTAAAGAAGAAAAAGAAGTGAGTCGATCTTCGGGCTTTTTCAGAGGGCGCGAGCCGGCCCTTCCGTCATGGCGGCCGCGGTCTTTTTTCGGAGCAGGGAGCCTTTTGGCGCCGGGAAGGGAAAGGGAACGCGGACGAGATTTCCCGCGTGGGCTTGACGGATTCGGTTTCCTCCCTCATCCGTCATGGTTTGCGTTTGGACGGGCAGGGTTTCCTTTGCAAGCAGCAATTCCAAATCTTCACCCGCCCGCAGGAAGTTTCGGATCTCCATCCGCATTTGTTTCCCGACGTCGTCATAGCCGATAACCACCCCCGCCGGTTCATGCGTCTGAATGTTTTTGATATCCGGACTGGTTTCATTGATCTTATCTTCGGCAAAGGCGAATCCGGCGGTGTAACCCCGGTGAGAGACGGTTTTCAGCTCTTCAATCCACCGCGGGTCGCATCGATAGTTTTCTTGCTGGAGGCTAAGGGCGTCCAGCGCCTGCCGATAGGTTCGGGTCACGACCGCCGTGTAATAGGAGGATTTCATTCGCCCCTCGATCTTTACGGCGGCGGCACCGGACGCCAGGACCTCGGGCAGATGTTCCAGCAGGCATAAATCTTTGGAACTCAAGAGATACGAGAACCGGTCGTCTTCTTCCAGCACCATGGGGTCATTCAAGCGGGTGGATTCCGAAATCCGGTATTCCCAGCGGCAGGGTTGCGTGCAGTTTCCCGCGTTGGCGCTCTTACGATTGCGCCAGGCCGACAGATAGCAGCGTCCGGAATAGGCCATGCACATCGCGCCGTGGATGAAGATTTCCAGTTCCATGCCGGGGACCGCCGCGGCGATTTCTCTCCCTTCCCGAAGAGACAACTCCCGTGCAAGAATGATCCGGCTGATCCCCTGGTCCTGCCAGAAGCGGACCGCTTCGGCGTTGGTGGTGTTGGCTTGTGTGCTGAGATGCAGCGGAATCTGCGGAACGGTTTTTCGGGCCAGCCGAACCAGCCCCGGGTCGCTGACGATCAGCGCGTCCACTCCCGTCGCGGCCCAGTCGGGAAGACAACGCGCCGCTCGGTCGAGGTCGGCGTTGCGGGCAAACGTATTGATCGCGGCATACACCCGAGCGCCTCGAGCGTGCGCTTCGGAAACGCCCTGGGCCAGATCTTCCAGGGGCATTTCCGCGGACGCCCCCCGCAGGCTCAGGCCGGGAACGCCGGTATAGACGGCGTTTGCTCCGTACAGCAGGGCGGTGCGCAATTTCTCCAGGTTGCCGGCGGGGGCAATCAGTTCCGGTCGGCGCATGAAAATCTCCTCAGCGACAGTACCTGCGGACCTGCTCCAGGACTTTCAGGGAGGGGACTTCCCTGCCCAGTACATAGGAAATGAAGCCGCAGAGAATGTTGCGGGATTCGGACGCAAGACTTTCCGTCATGGAAATCATCTTCATTTTTTCCAGGTCCATGTCTTTTCCCAGAAGCAGTGTGCGGACGGCACCTGCGGATATGCTCTGGTCGTATCGTTCCGGCCGGGCGCATGCGGTGCAGAAAATGCCGCCTTCCCGCGGGAAAAAATAGTAGGGCGCGCCGTTGGCTACGGGCGTTTTGCAGCGAACGCAGGCCCCAAGCGCGGGCTCGAAACCGACGGCTTTCAAAAGTCGTATTTCAAAGAAGCGAATCATCGACTCCGAAACATTTTCCCGGGTCAAAAGCGACAGGAAATCCGTAAGCAAAGCGAAGACTTTGTCGTTGCGCTTGCCCTCCGGGCTGAAGTGGTCGGCCAGATCGATGAAATAGGAAGCGGTCAGCGTCTTTTCCAGATCCAGGCGAATGGCGGCGAAGTGATCGAGGATGTCGCAGGCGTCAATCAAGGCGAGCGCGTCGCGGTTTCGGCGGGAAAAAATCATCTGCGTCAGAGAGAAGGGCTCAAAGACGTTGGCGAACCGCTTCCGGCTTCGCTTGGCGCCCTTGGCGATCCCTTTGACCTTGCCGAACTCGCGGGTGTAAAAAGTAACGATCAGGTCTGATTCGCCGTACTGAAGGCTTCGCAGGACAAAACCGGCGGTTTTATGGATTTCCCGGGCGCTCACGTCCTGGATGTCCGTCCATCGTACTTGATGTCGCCGCCCACGATGGATAAAACGGCGCGCCCCTGGAGTCTTCTTCCGGAAAACGGAGAGTTCTTGCCCAGCGATCGGAAGGAGCCGGGATCGACTCTCCAGACGAGATCCGGATGGATGACCGTAATGTCCGCGTCCGCGCCTTTCGCCAGCGTCCCCTTGGGCAGATTCAAAATGCGCGCCGGATTGACGCTCATTTTGGCGATCAGCTCCGGCCAGGATAAAACGCCCTCCTGCACCAGGCCGAGACTCAGGCCCAGAGAGGTTTCCAGGCCGCTGATCCCGTTTGCGGCGTATTCGAATTCCACTTCCTTGTCCGTTCGGCCATGCGGCGCGTGATCGCAGGCAATGACGTCCAGCGTGCCGTCCGCGAGGCCCTCCTTGACGGCCGATACGTCGGCGTCACTGCGCAGCGGCGGACTGACCTTGTAATTCGTGTCGTAATCCCGGAGCGATTCGTCCGTCAGCGTGAAGTAATGAGGGGCGGTTTCCGCCGTCACCCGCAGGCCCCGTTTTTTGGCGTCGCGAATCAGGCGCACGGAGCCGGACGTGCTCACATGCGCGAAGTGGATGCGCGTGCCGGAGTACTCGGCGATCAGAATGTCGCGTGCCACCATGACGTCTTCGGCGATGGAAGGAATGCCGGGCAGCCCGAGAAGTGTGGCCTGGTACCCTTCATTCATCAGGCCGCCCGCGGACAGATTTTTGTCTTCGCAGTGCTGGATGACCGGCAGGCCCAGAGAATGAGCGTATTCCATGGCTCTGCGCATCAGGGCCGCGTCCATCACCGGATTGCCGTCATCCGACAGAGCGACAACGCCCGCTTCCTTGAGGTCCCAGTATTCCGTCATCTGCCGGCCTTCGGAGCCCATGCTGATCGCCCCGATGGGATAGACATTGGCCAGGTTCGCTTCGGCGGCCTTCCGGAGGATGAATTCGGTGACCGAGCGGTTGTCATTCACCGGCCGGGTGTTGGGCATGCAGGCAATCGATGTGAAGCCTCCCGCCACCGCCGCCGCGGAGCCGCTGGCGATGGTCTCGCGGTATTCAAATCCCGGTTCGCGCAGATGCGTGTGCATGTCGATCAATCCGGGCGTGACGATCATTCCGGCCAGCTCGAGAACGCGGGCGCCCGGCGGGGCTTTGATGCCCGGTTTGCAGCCGGCGATTTTTCCTCCTTCCACCAGCACATCCATCGGGGCGTCCAGGCTTCGGGACGGATCAATCACCCGGGCGCCTTTCAACAGCAGTTTCATTCGTTTCCTCCTGAAAGCAGGTACAACATGGCCATGCGGACCGCCACGCCGTGGTTGACCTGATCGAGAATGACGGAGCAGGCGGGGTCGTCGGCGATATCGGGGGAGATTTCCACGCCGCGGTTGATCGGACCCGGGTGCATGACGATGGCGTCGGGTCGGGTCAGCTTCATGTGGCGGCGGGAGAGGCAGTAATGCCGGGAATATTCGCGGAGCGAGGGGAAGATGTTCTGCTTCTGGCGCTCCAGTTGAATGCGCAGCATCATGACGACGTCCGCGTCGGCGATCGCCTCCTCGATGGTTGTAAAAGCTCTGACCCCCATCCGTTCAATGTGGATCGGCATCATGGTGGCGGGTCCGGCCACCGCCACGCTGGCGCCCATCTTGGTCAGTCCGTAGATGTTGGACCGGGCGACCCGGCTGTGCAGAATATCGCCGACAATCGCGACTTTCAGCCCGGCAATCCGGCCCTTCTTTTCCCGGATCGTCATCATGTCCAAAAGTGCCTGCGAAGGGTGTTCGTGCGCGCCGTCGCCCGCGTTGATGATGGACTGCTTCACCATGCGCGCGAGCATGTGCGGCGTTCCGGCGGCGCTGTGCCGCAGCACAATGATGTCGGGATTCATGGCTTCCAGTGTGCGTGCGGTGTCCAGAAGGGTTTCGCCCTTGACCACGGAGCTGGTGGACGTGGAAATGTTGATGGTGTCGGCGCTCAGTCTTTTTCCCGCGATTTCAAAGGAGGTCCGGGTGCGCGTGCTGGCCTCATAAAACAGGTTGATCACGCTTTTGCCGCGCAGCGTCGGCACTTTCTTGATTTCGCGCGTTGAAATTTCCAGAAAGGACTCGGCCGTTTCCAGGATCAAAGAAATTTCGTCCGTGGTCATGTCCTGGATGCCGAGGATGTCTTTTTTTGCCAGTTTCATCATATGGTTGCCTTGCCGGTTCAGGTTTATGCCCCTTCTTCGATGATCACCTCATCCTTGCCGTTTTTTTCCAGAAGATGGACGCTCACCGCTTCCCAGAGTGAAGAGGGAAGATTTTTTCCGACGTAATCGGCGCGAATGGGCAGTTCCCGGTGCCCCCGGTCGATCAGGACGGCCAGTTGAATCATTTTCGGACGGCCGAAATCGATCAGGGCGTCCATGGCGGCACGGATCGTTCGACCGGTAAAAAGGACATCGTCCACCAGGATGACCTTCTTGTCCGTGAGATCGAAGGGGATGTCTGTTTTCCCCAGCGGCGCTTTCTTGCCGGATTTGGCGACATCATCGCGGTAGAGGGTCACATCCAGAATGCCCATCGGGATTTTCTTGTTTTCGATGGCCGAAATCCTTTTTTGCAGCCGCAGGGCGAGGTAAATGCCTCCGGTGCGGATACCCACCAACGCCAGATTATCCATCCCTTTGTTCTTCTCCAGGATTTCATAGGCGATGCGCGTCAGGCAGCGTTCAATTCCGTCGCTGTCCATCACGATCTTCGGCCGTTTTTCCATAAGGACATCCCTTTCGTTTCGTTCCCGCGAATCAGCGCGTGTTTGTGAACCATGCGCGGCGGTTATAAAAAAAGCCTTTCCCCTTGCGGAGAAAGGCTTTCATGGGCGTAATGGGAATGGTTTTCATTTTTTCTTTTTCAATCTCACGGGATCGAATTAAAAGCATTCTGGCTGCGTTCATACAACCTGGGGACCTCGCTGTCAAGGTAAAAATGCGCGGCGTCAGTGCAGCAGGGTTCCCAGCCGTTCCCAGCGGATTTTTTTCCAAAGCCGGTCCTGTTCGTCGCTGTTCCAGGACCAGTAAATGATCATCGCTTTGCCTTCCACGTCCTTCAAGTCCACGAAACCCCAGAACCGGCTGTCCAGACTCTGATCCCGGTTGTCGCCCATCACGAAAAGGGCGTTTTCAGGGACCGTTACCGGACCGAAATTGTCGCGGGGCTGGACGATGGCCGGGTAGGAGACCGGGTCGGAATAAACGCCGATCCTGTCCTCGTAGGGCCGGTCGTTGATCCGGATCTTTTTGTTGCGAATTTCGATTTTGTCGCCCCCCACGCCGATGACCCGTTTGATGAAGTCCTTCGAGCGGTCCTGCGGGTAAATGAAAACGATGATATCTCCTCTTTTCGGGTCCGTTACAGGAATGATCGTTCTTCTCAGGAGCGGAATTTTCACGCCGTAAATGAATTTGTTGACCAGCAGATGATCCCCGACAAGAAGGGTTGGCACCATGGACTGGGAGGGAATCTTGTACGCCTGGACGAACAGGGTCCGGATGACAACGGCGATCAGGATGGCGATGATCATCGCTTCGATGAATTCCTGAAATTTGGCTTTGGCGGGGGTTTTCGGCTGTTTCTTTTTCGGCACATCCTTCGATGGCCCTTGATTTTCTTTCATGGGGGGAATCGGACTCCTAAGAATAAATGCCGGACAGGGAAATTAAAATCATGACCAGCGACAGAAAACCTTTCAGAGCCTTCTGTCCGATCATGGCCAGAAATGCTCCAACCGGGGCCTGAAGGGGACTCTTCAATCGAATCTGGCGGATCCATTCCACAAGCAGGAGTCCGGCCAGACCGCCCAGAAAAAATCCTGCCCAGATGCCGAGGCCCCACAAAGACGGCGTCAAAAGAATCATGCCGGCTCCGGCGCCAAGGATCGCGGCCCGGAAGCCGGCTGCGGAAGCCGGTATTTTGTGAACGTTTTTAGTTCCCGCCCACCAGTCCGCGGCTTCGGAAAGAACGGCCAGGACCAGCAGGACCAGGAGCATTTTCCAGCCGACCTCGGAAAAGCCCGTCAAAATGGCGTAGAAAAGAACATCGAGGAAAATGATGATGGTTCCGGGCCATCCGAACAGGCTCAAATACATTCCGGCAAATAGCAGGAGAATGAATACAGCGAATCCCGCCGAGGCCAAGGACGACAATTTATTTTTTCCTCTTTCCTTTGGAAACATGAACGTTTTCGAAAGCGAGCACAATGGGGCTCGCGATGAAGATCGACGAGTAGGTGCCGATCACGACGCCTACCAAAAGCGCGAAGGCGAAATCGTGGATCACCGGGCCGCCCAGGAAAAACAGGGCCAAAAGGACGAGAAAGACGGTGAAAGACGTCAGAATCGTGCGGCTCAGCGTTTCGTTGATGCTCGCGTTGATAATGTCTCCCAGGTTCCGCTTGAGATCCTTTTTGCGGTTTTCCCGGATGCGGTCGAAGACCACGATCGTGTCGTTGATCGAATAACCGATGATCGTCAAAAGCGCGGCGACGATGGTCAGCGTGAATTCCTTGTTTAATAATGAGAGGGCTCCGATCGTAATGATGGTGTCGTGAATCAGGGCGACGATGGCGCCCAGGCCGTAGCGAAATTCGAAGCGCCAGGCAATGTAGATCAGCATGCCGATCCAGGAAAAAATAATGGCCAGGATCGCCTTGTTCGTCAAGTCTTTGCCGACTTTGGGGCCGACAAACTCGATCCGCCGGATTTCGAACTGACCGGCGCCGAACTGACCGGCCATGGCCCCTTCCACCTTTGCCTGCAATTCCTTGGTCATGGACTGGTTGGTGCGGACGATGACTTCATTTTCGCCGATTTCCTGAATGATGGCATCTTCGACGCTGATGCCGGCAAAGGCCTTGCGGATGGCGTCGGCCGGGGCGGCTTTGGAAAACTTGATCTGAATCACGGTGCCGCCCGCGAAGTCGATGCCGAAATTTAAACCGCCGTGCAGGACGACGGACAGAATGCTGATCACGATCAGCGCCGCCGACAGGGTCAAGGCGATTTTCATTTTTCCTACAAAATCAAAATGCGTTCCCGGTTTGATGAATTCCATTCTCTTCTCCTGTGTAAGATCCTCTCCCTAGATGCTGATCTTCTGAATGTTCCGGTTCCAGATAAAATAGTCAAAGATAATGCGCGTGACGAAGATAGCCGTGAACATGCTGACGACAATGCCGATACTCAACGTCACGGCGAATCCCTTCACCGGGCCGGTGCCGAAGGCGAACAGGAACAGCGCGGCTATCAGCGTGGTGACATTGGAGTCCAGAATCGTCAAAAAGGCCTTGGAATATCCCGCGTCAATGGCCGCGCGGGGCGGTTTTCCAAGCCGCATTTCCTCGCGAATGCGTTCAAAGATGAGCACGTTGGCGTCCACCGCCATACCGATGACCAGTACGATGCCGGCGATGCCGGGCAGCGTCAGCGTTGCCTTAAATCCGGCCAGGACGCCCAAAAGGACGATCACGTTGAGAATCAGAACGGAATCCGCCACCAGTCCCGAAAGACGGTAATAGATGAACATGAAGACGACGACCAAAACGAAGCCGATCAGCGTGGCCATAATGCCCTGGCGGATCGAGTCGGAGCCCAGCGAAGGCCCGACCGTTCTTTCCTCCAGAATGTTCACCGGAGCGGGCAGGGCGCCGGCGCGCAGCACGATGGCCAGGTCGCGCGCTTCATCCATGGTAAAGTTTCCGGTAATCTGTGCCTGGCCGCCGGAGATTCTCTCCTGGATGACCGGCGCGGAATGGACCACGCCGTCCAGCACGATGGCCAGACGTTTGCGTACGTTTTCATTGGTGATGCGGTCGAAATCGGCCGCCCCCTGCGAGTTGAACTTCATGGAAACGTGCGGTTCGCCGAACCGGTCGGAAATCTGGACCTTGGCGGTTTCCAGCGACGCGCCGGTGAGCAGGCTTTTGTTTTTCAGCAGGTAGGGCACCTGGCTCCGCTGGCCGCCGGCCTTGTCTTCCCGTGTGCCGTAAGCGATCACGGAGCCTTCCGGTACCTTGCCGCGCAGGGCTTCATCGAGAGAATTTTCTTCGTCCACCAGTTTGAATTCCAGAAGCGCCGTCTTCCCGATCAGGTTTTTGGCCCGTTCCGGGTCCTTGATGCCCGGAAGCTGAACCATGATGCGGTTTTCGCCTTCCGGAACGATTTCCGGCTCTGCGACGCCGAACTGGTCCACGCGGTTGCGGATGGTTTCGACGCTGTGTTCCACGGTCAGTTTTTTCAGCTCGACCGCTCTTTTGTCTTTAATTTTCAATTGAACGATCTGCCCGACATCGCGCGGGGAGGAGGAGGCGATTTCCAGGTCGGAAAACTGTTCGTTGAGGATTTTTTCCAGCGCCGGTTTTCCGCCCGCATCGGTCAATTCCATCGAGATCGTGGCGCCTTTTCCCTTTTCCACGTTCCGAAAGCGAATCTTGCCTTCCATCAGCGATTCCTTCAAATCGCCGGCCGTCCTTTCCATCATGGATTCCAGCGCCTTGTCCGTGTCCACCTCCAGAATCAGATGCATGCCGCCCTGCAGATCCAGGCCGAGGTGAATTTTGTCCTTGGGCAAATATCGGTCGAGGGGAGCAGGAATCTGCGCGAAAAACGTCGGCACCAGAAAATACAGAGCAACAAGGCACACCACCGCTGTAATAGCCAACCTGACCTGTAAAGATTTGAACATGAAACGCCCCTTTCTGTACTAAGCCTTCGCCGTCGGAGTCGGCTGGCCGGACTTCTGCAGAACAGCGCCGATGGCGCTTCTGGCGACTTTGATCCTGACTTTATCGGCGATTTCCAGCGTGACCACCGCATCGGCAAGCCCCGTGACCTTGCCGTGAATTCCGCCGGTGGTCATGACCTGGTCGCCGTAGGCGAGGTTATCGAGCATGGCTTTGAGTTCCTTTTGCTTTTTTTGCTGCGGGCGGATCATCAGGAAGTAGAAAATGCCGAAGATCACCGCCATCATGATGATAAAGCTCCAGTCGCCGAATCCTCCCTGCGCCGCAGGCGCTCCCTGATTGCCTCCCATTGCGAATGCCGTAGATATCAATGTTTGTTCCTCCTTCAATCGAGTTGCTTTGAATCAGCCCTTTTTATGGTTTCATCCCCTTGCTGCAAGAAATTCTTTTTTCCATTGACCAAAACGATTTTCTCTCACGGCCGCCCGTATGTTTTCCAGAAGACGCATATAGTGGCGGATGTTATGAATGGTATTCAATATCATAGCCAGTATCTCACCGGCAACATAAAGATGCCTTAAATACGCCCGGGAGTAATGTTTACAGGTGTAGCAATCGCATGTTTCATCCGGAGGGGAAGGATCTTCCCGCCAGCGGGCGTTTTTTATAACAAGCTTTTCGGAATTTGTAAACAACAATCCATGCCGTGCCGAGCGCGTGGGCATCACGCAGTCAAACAGATCGATGCCGCAGGAAACACCGTAAACGATGTCTTCCGGCGTGCCGACGCCCATCAGGTAGCGGGGCTTTTCTTCCGGCAGGAGGGGGGTGATTTCATCCGTGATGGCGTACATCATGTCTTTGGGTTCGCCTACGCTGACGCCGCCCAGCGCGTACCCGTCGAAGCCGAGGGGGACCATCTCTTCCACGGCCTGCCTGCGCAACTCCGGATACGTTCCGCCCTGGACAATGCCGAAGAGCGCCTGATCGGCGCCGGTTTTGGCCTCAAGGCATGCTTTTGCCCACTTAAGCGTCAGGGCCATTGATTGGCGCGTCTGCTCGGGCGTGGCGGGGTAGGGAGTGCACTCGTCGAGGCACATCATGATATCCGAACCCAGCGCCTCCTGAATTTCGACGGCTTTTCGCGGGCTCAGGAAGTGTTGAGAACCGTCGATATGGGAGCGGAACATCACGCCTTCCGGTCCGATCTTGCGAAGCGCGGCCAGGGAGTATACCTGGAATCCGCCGCTGTCGGTGAGGATCGGTCCCGGCCAGTTCATGAACGTATGAAGGCCGCCCAGCCGGCGGATGGTTTCGTGTCCGGGGCGAAGATACAAGTGATAGGTGTTGCCAAGAAGCACTTGAGCGCCGCATTGGAGAAGATCCTCGGGACGGAGAGACTTAACCGTTCCCTGCGTACCGACGGGCATGAAGGCGGGCGTCTCCACCGTGCCGTGAGCGGTGATTATTTTCCCCAGCCTCGCTCGGGTTTGCGGGTCTTTCCGGATCAGTTCAAAAGCAAAAGGCATGAAATTCACCCTAGACGATCAGCATGCAGTCGCCGTAACTATAAAATAAATAACGGTTTTTGACCGCGTGTTCATAGGCCTGCCGAATCAAACCCGCTCCGGCAAAGGCCGAAACCAGAAGAAACAAGGACGACCGGGGCAAATGAAAATTGGTCAAAAGCCCGTTCACCCGTTTAAAAGCGTAGCCCGGGTAAATATAGAGACTTGTTTCGCCGGACCGGGCCGAAACGAGACCGTCCGCATCCGCCGCGCTCTCCAGGGTCCGGGTGGACGTTGTGCCCACGGCGATCACCCGTGCGGCCCGGTTGATGATTTCGGCGGATTCGGCGCTGATTTCATAAAATTCCGGATGCAGGACATGGTCTTCAACCCGTTCAGCCTCGATGGGTAGAAATGTGCCCAGGCCGACGTGCAGCGTAACGGGCGCGATCTGAACGCCTTTGGATTGCAGGGCCTTCAGAATGTCCGGTGAAAAATGCAGGCCTGCGGTCGGAGCGGCAATGGAGCCGGGCGTTTTCGCGTAAATGGTCTGATAGCGCAGGCGGTCGTCCGCCTGATCCGGATCGGCGCTCTTTTTTCTTTTGATGTAGGGGGGAAGGGGCGCACGCCCGAAACGTTCCAGGTAATTTTCAAAGCCGTCTTTCGCGTAAAATTCCATCCGCCATTTCTTGTCCGAAAGACGGGCGACGACCCGCGCCTCGCAGGAATGCCCGAGGTCGATGACGTCCTGTTCTTTAAGCCTTTTGGCCGGGCGAGCCATCACCTCCCATGTTTCCGCCTCGCCGTTCTTTTCTTTCCGGACCAGAAGCAACATCTCCAGAATCGCGCCGGTCGGCTTTTTACCGTAGATTCTGGCAGGAATGACGCGGGAATCGTTGATCACGAGAACATCGCCCCGTTCCAGATATTCCGCAAGCGAGCCGAACCGGTCATCCTCAACGGCCCCGGTGCTGCGGTCAATCCTCATCATGCGCGAGGCGTCCCTTTGCGGACGCGGGTGCTGCGCGATGAGCTCTTCGGGCAGAAAGTATGAAAAGTCCTTTACCTGCATCATATCCTTACTGAGCAAAAAGTTCAGGCAAATAATCAGAATCCGCAGGGGCTGTCAATGAAAAGCGTCAGCGCCGCCCGAAATAAAGCAGAATCAATCCCAGGACGATGGCGCAGATGCCCGTGACGCGCAGCGTCCTTTCCGGCAGAGACGAAATCTTGACCAGATAGATTTTCAGTTTTTCCGGGAAAACCAGATAGGGAAGGCCTTCAATGATGAAGACCATGCCCATGACGCAAAGAAAATAGTCCAATCTTCAGATTCCCTTCTCCTTGGCTTCATTCCATATCGAGTCCAGCGCAGCGGGCGCCGCCTCGGTGGGCGACCGGCCGGCGGCGGCAAGCTTTTCCGTGATGTAAGACCAGCGCCTCACAAATTTATCCGCGGCGGCGCCGGCCGCCTTTTCGGCGTCCACGTTCAGAAAGCGGCCCAGGTTCACCAGCGTGAAAAAGAGGTCGCCCATTTCTTCTTCGATTTGAGCCGCATCGCCCTGCTTTCGCGCTTCCCCGAGTTCGTTCAGTTCTTCTTTAAGTTTTTCCAGAACCGCATCCGCGTCCGGCCAGTCGAAGCCGAGGCGGGAAGCGGCCGCCGATATTTTCAGCGCCCGTTTCAGCGCCGGCATTGAACGGGGGATGCCGTCAAAAATATTTTCGCCGGCCGTCGCTTCCCCGCGCTCCTTCTTTTTGATTTCCTGCCAGTTGTCCTTTACCTCCTGGACGGAACGGACCGTGACGTCGCCGAAAACATGCGGGTGCCGGCGAATCATTTTTTCCCGGATGTCTTTCATGACGTCCGACAGGGAAAATTCGCCCGATTCGGCCGAGATTTCTGCGATAAACAAGATCTGAAAAAGCAGGTCGCCCAACTCTTCCCGAAGATGCGCCGCATCGTTTTCGGCCAGCGCGTCCAGCACTTCATAACATTCGTCCTGCAGATATTTGCCGATGTCCTGCCGGGTCTGCTTCCGGTCCCAGGGGCAGCCGTCCGGCGCGCGCAGCCTTTGAATCAGCTCGATCAGCTCCTGCAGTTGGATTTGGGCCTGGTTCATGATCACGAGGGGAGGGGCCACTCACCGCGCGCCTGAAGAACTTCCCGGAAAGCGGCGAGCGCTTCATTGACGGCCGGCATGCCGGCGTAGGTTGCCGTCTGAAAAAAAATTTCGACCAGTTTCTTCGGATCACAGCCCACGTTCAGGGCGGCGTTGGCGTGAACTTTCAGCTCCTCCCGGGACCGGAGCGCGGCCAGCATCGCGCAGGCCGCCATCTGGCGCTCCTGAATCGTCAGGACCTCGCGCGAGTAGAGGTTTCCCGTGATGAAGCGAGAAAAATCGTTGGCCAGGCCGCGGTCAAACTCGTGCCAGAGCGAGTAGGGGCGGTCCAGCTTCGCGCCGCCGGAAAAAAGTTTTTCGGCCGTTTGCCTTGTTTTTTCATTGATTTTTGAATCTTCCATGTCTGCTCCCCGGCGTCATTTTACGATAAAGACGTCTTTCTGTCGGTCCTGAAAATACACATGGTGGTACTGCGAACTGTTCATGCGGTTGAAAAAGTTTTCTCCGCTTACGCGGCATTCGGGGCAGCATCGGTTGGGCAGGATGACGGCGTAGATTCTTTTGCCCGTGTCGGCGGCCGAATCGATCATGACCACCCCGCCGCACTGATCGCACACCCGGACGGTTTCGGTTTGTTTTTCCCAGATATTGTCCGTATCGTAGTAAATGTTCTTTTCACGGCGGATGTAGGCGGCGGAGCCGGTGATCTGCTTTTTCAGATTTTTCTTTTTCTTCCACAGCGTCATCACGTTTCGGGCTTCCGCTTCGATCAACCGGGTGATTTCCGGCGACTGGCGGATGCGCTGGGCGTCGTAATCCGGTTCGCGAACCTGGCTGAAGTCCAGTCCGGCCATGGCCAGAATGATTCCGACGTTGACGTACGGCAGGGCTTTTTCGATGGAGTATCCGCCTTCCAGTACGGCAATGTCGGGCGCGAGTTTTTCGTTGAGCAGCGCGTATCCCTGAGCGCTGAAGCTCATGTTCGTGATCGGATCGCTGTAATGGTTGTCCTGTCCGGCGGAGTTGATGATGATCTCCGGCTTGAATTCGTCCAGAATCGGAAGGATGACATTGTCCAGCACAAAAAGGAAGCCTTCATCCGATGTGCGCGGGGGCAGCGGGACGTTGATCGTCGCGCCCAGCGCGTTGGGGCCTCCAAAATCGTCGGGGAAGCCCGTTCCGGGATAGAGCGTTCTTCCGTCCTGATGGATCGAGATGCACAGGACGTCCGGATCATTCCAGTAAATGTCCTGTGTGCCGTCGCCGTGGTGGCAATCCGTGTCCACAACGGCGATCCGTTTGACCCCGAACTGATGGCGGATATATTCGATCATCACGGCTTCGATGTTGATGTTGCAGAACCCCCGCGCACCGTGGGCGACCAGCATCGAATGATGGCCGGGCGGCCGGACCAGGGCAAAGGCGTTGTCCACTTCTTTGGAAAGGACTTTTTTCGCGGCGGTGATCGTGCCGCCCGCGGAAATCAAATGAGAATTCGTGGTCAAATTCTGCGCGTTCGGAACGCAAATATGGCAGCGGTTGATATCGTCGTAGGTGGCGATGTCCGGCTTGTATTCCACGATATTGGGGAAATCCAGCAGGCCCTCTTCAAACACCTGATCCTGCGTGTAGAGCAGCCTTTCTTCACGCTCTGGATGGTTGGGGGAGATGGCCCAGTCAAAGGCCGGGAAAAAGATGAGGCCCGTTTTCTTCAATGTTTTAGGCATGGTTTACCCTTTCAGCGCCGGCGGAAATCAGGCCGGGTTTTATCTGAACCTTGACGCGGATATTTTTCCCCGTCGTGTAAAAATCACGAACCATATTGAATTCCTGAGATTCGGTGACTTCCATGACGATGTCTTCGGGCCGGGCGCCCATGCCGGCGGCTTTTTCGCGCAGGGTCGTTTTGCCGATTTCGACGGCGTCCGCCAGCGCGAAGCTGCGGGGGATGCTTTGCACTCGCCCCTCTTCCGAGATGATCAGCTCCCGTTTTTCCGTGTCCGCCAGAATGGTGACTTCCGCGGTGGTGCGGGCCAAAGCCACGCCGAGCGCGTTGGAAACTTCCGAGTGCTCCGGAATGGAATAGGGATAGCCCAGATTCTGCGCGATGAACGGGGCGATCGCAGCCGGTCCTCCCGCGACGTAGAGCATTTTCGGTTGAATAATTTTTCCTTCCAGCAGTTCATGGATGGTGTAAACCGGTTTATTGTTGACCTCCGCCAAAATCTGCCGGACATGGTCCGAAATCAGGGAGGCCATCTTTTTTACAATGGCGGCGGCCGCTTCCTGGACATTCAGGTGAAGCTTTCGGGCCAGCGGAGCGATTGCATCCCGGGCTTTTTGCCGGTTGCCGAAATCGACGATGCCTTCCACGATCATGGCGTCCGTGGGCGTCGGAAAAGGCCCGCCCAACGCGGCGGCCGATCCTTCGCGCTGAGGACCGATGATCAGTCGGTCATTTTCAATTTTTACAACGCTGTCACCGCCCAGACCGATCGACTTGGTATACAGTCCGCGAATCAGCGTCTTGCGGCCGTTGATGGCCACGCCGGACGGCTCGAGAAGGGGGACGCCGTCGGCAAAAACGGAAATGTCCGTGGTTGTGCCGCCGATGTCCAGCGCCACGGCGTCTTCTTTCATGCGGGCCGTTGCCAGAACGCCCATGATGCCGGCCGCGGGTCCGGAATGAATGGTCTGCACGGGGCATTCCATGGATTTGCCGATCAGGATGGTGCCGCCGTCGGCCTTCAGAATGTAGACGGGGATTTCCACCCCGATTTTTTCGATGAATTTCTGAACGTCCCTCACGAAGCGCTGATAAATGTCGTGGATGGCGGCATTGAGATAGGTCGTGGCGATGCGGCGCGGAAAATTCAACTGGCCGGACAGCGTGTGACCCAGAGAGATATGCCTGGAGTGATCCTGCAGCAGCTCGGCCGTGTCTATTTCCTGCTGCGGATTGCGGCTGGAGAATTTGCCGACAATTCCGATGTTATGGATTTGTTTTTGAGCAATATCGTCACTGATTTCAGCGATTTGCCGGCTGTTCACATTCTTGACGGGTACGCCCCGGTGATTGACGTACCCTCTGGCAAAGTAAACATCCTGGCCCAGATCCAGGGTTTCCGGCGACAGGCCGGGGCCGCTCAGCAAAACCATGGCCACGTGGCTGATTTTGTCCTGGACAATCGCATTGGTAGAGATGGTGGTGCTCAACACTATCCTGTTGATATCCTTCATGTTGTCTTCTGAAATCAGATGCTGTGCCGCTTCCAGAAGGGAAGCCATGATATTTGCAGGATTCGTGAGGACTTTTGCTTTCCTGACCAGTTGGAAATTCCGGACCAGGACCGCGTCTGTGTGGGTTCCGCCGACGTCAATACCAAGTATCATTGCAGCGTCCTTTGGGATCATTTTTGGGGTTATATATATGTTTAAATATCTCTTGACAAGGCAAAAAAAAGGCGTAATGTCACGCAACGAAACCCATAGTGTGCCAGCACACTAAATTTTTGAAAGGAGGAATAGTCTAATGAAGAAGGTATTGGCCATTTTTGTTAGCGTGCTTTTCCTGGCTTCCCTGTCGCTTGCGGCAGTAGGTTGCAGCAAGAAGGAAGAACCCGCGCCGGCTCCTGCGGTTTCAGCTCCCGCAGCGCCCGCGGCTCCGGCAGCAGAAGCCCCGGCAGCACCCGCGGCCCCCGCAGCCCCCGCGGCTCCGGCAGCCCCGGCAGCCCCGGCCCCTGCACCGGCGAAATAATCATATAATCAATTGCAGGATTATAGAACCGGAGAACCTTTGTGAAGGCAAAGGTTCCCCGGTTTTTTTGTGTTTCGTGGCCAATTGGTCAAAAATATGTTATGCACAAATCGAAAAAATAAATTACGGAGGTGTTACATGGCGGAAAGAGATTGGGACTTGGTGAAGGCCCTGGTAGTCGGCGGACTGATTGGCGCGGCCATCGGCATTTTGTTCGCGCCGAAAAGCGGAAAGGAAACGCGGCAGGACCTTTCGTTAAAAGCCGATGAGCTTTTGGCGAAAGCCAAAGAAGAGTATGAAAAAGCGGCTGAAAAAGGCAGAGCGGCCTATGAGGCGGCCACGGTTCGCGCCAGGGAATTTGAAGGGATCGCCCGAGATAAAGCGGGGGAAATAGGAGAAAAAGTCAGTGAACTGGCCGCGCAGGGCGCCGATAAACTGGCGGACGGTTCCGGCCGCCTGAAAAAAGCTTTTGACGCCGGTGTGGAAGCCTATCGGGAAGAAAAAAACAAAATCTGATATGGTCGTAACAATATCGGGGGAGATGAACGATGGAAACCGGTCTGATGTTAATCGGCGCAGCGCTGTTGCTTCTGGTTTTGTTCAGCATTCCGATTTTATGGAAACTGTGGCGTGCCGCCAATGATGTGACGGTGACCCTGCAGGCTTTAAACGAGCGGTTGCCGGTCATTTTGAAAAACATGGAGGATATTTCCACCAACATCAATCAATCCACGACGGCGATCAATCAATCCGTCCAGGATTATGCCGTCACAGCCCGCCGGTTTCACGAAGTGATGGGCGGATTGGCCAACGGCCTGGAAATATTTTCACCGCTTGCCCTGCGAATGCCCCTGTTTCGAACCGTGGCTTCCCTGATTCCCGTTGTGAAGGGGATCACGGTATTTCTCAATGTATTGACCGGCAAAGGAAAGGCTTGACGCCGGATGGCCAGGATGACTTTTTCCAATAAGTGGGGTCGGGTAGCCGTTGCCAAAAAGCCGCAGACTGCCGATGCGCGGAAATCCGTCGAAGACCTGGTTCGTGAAATGAAAAGCGCCGCCCGGGCGCCCGCAGGCGAGGACTACCGGGAAAAGTCGCTCGCCATTCATGGCTTGGTTTGCGCCCGCTGCGGCCGGGAGTTTTCCGGCGTCAACCGGCAGCTCCTGACCGTTCACCACAAGGACGGCAACCATCAGAACAATCCCGCCGACGGCAGCAACTGGGAGAACCTCTGCGTTTACTGCCACGAGGACGTGCACAGCCGGGAGGTGCTGGCGGATCATCTGGGCGACAACGTATCCAGCCGGGACGTCAGCTTGTTCTATGGCGGGTCGCCTGCGGCCGAATCGGAATCCTCCGGTTTGCTCGCCCAGAAATTAAGACAGGCCCTGCAGAAAAAAAAGTAGGAGATCAGCGTAGAAGAATTTTGCAGTTGTCGGTTTCCCGGACCAGTTTGTCTCCCACGGAAGTTCCGCAGTGCACACAACTGTAATCGTACTTGTCCCCTTCGGATAAAACCAGCAGCAGCCGTTTGCGAACCGGAACGGCTCGCCCGCACTTCGGGCAGAACAATTCCGTGGCGTCAAAATCTTTATAGGTTGGTTTCACTCGAAAAAAACCCCCTGGTTTTTTGAACAATGTCGGCGCACCGAAAGGTTCGCCCTGCGTCATGATCTTTCCTTCCCTGCACCATTCCGGTCGGGTTTGTAGGGCGGGTCTTCAGACCCGCCTGACCGGTTCATCGAAAGATTCGCCCTACGTTGATTAGGGGAATGCTATCTTTCCTTTTCCGGAATTTTTTTCCAGTCGTCAAGCCAAACGGCCGCTTCGCCGTCGCTGGGCGCGCGCCAGTCTCCGCGCGGAGAAAGCGATCCGCCCGAACCCACCTTGGGGCCGTTGGGCATGCAGGACCGTTTGTACTGGGACATCTTGAAAAATCGATTCAAATACACACGCAGCCACTTTTTGATTTCCCGCAGGCGGTAGGCGTTTTGTTTTTCCGGCGGCACATCCGGCCAGGCGCCGCGGGTTTTGTCCTTCCAGGCCAGCCAGGCCAGAAAGGCCACCTTGGTGGGCAGGTAGCCAAAGCGGGTAATATAAAAATTGTTGAAATCCTGCAGCTCATAAGGTCCGATGGCTTCTTCCGTTTTTT